>ERZ772766.16-NODE-16-length-124031-cov-8.251283_pt1 | contig 124031 bp, 99 predicted proteins | sample MGYA00511379_ERZ772766 | MGnify/ENA primary metagenome ERZ772766 (study PRJEB29015, sample SAMEA2737895) | human oral metagenome | biome: human oral; feature: human-associated habitat; material: dental | place: China | collected 2116 ... | reverse complement strand
TCGATTAAAACTGGAGCAGGATAAGTTACGCTACATAGAGCGATATCCTAATCGAAGAGAGGCTTTGCTTAGGGCTGAGTGTATCCCTTGTTTGCAGGGACAGGTAGGATTCTTACTTGGAATAGAGGGGGATGATGATCGTTTCTCAAAGATTGTAGAGCTCACAGAAAAGAATGTCAGGGCAGATTGGGATTGGGGGGCTAAGTATTTATGGCCTGCTCTAATAAGCCTCCTAGAAGAGCCTCTCTTTGATCTATCCTATGGGGGTAAGTTTGATTACCTATCTCATAAGGAACATGGCTCTGGTATACATTGGCGACTGCAGAATCTCCTTAATCGTCCTCATATTACCAAGGCTCTACTAAGTCTCTTTGAACGATGCTTACAGGATGAGGGTAGAGAGTTTACAGAAGTCTGTGAGGAACTCCGTCAATCCTATGAGTATGATGAGAATATCTCTTGGCATTATCCTCTCATCAAGAGTCGTATCTTACTCTATGCAGAGCAAGGACGTATCTACAATCGTTGGGGTGAAGGTATCTGCCTACAGAAGAGTTGGAGGGTGACGGAAAATGAATGGTGTGGATATTGGCGCTTAACTGAAAGGGAGCCAGAGCTTAGAACACAAAATAGTACTTTCTAATACTACTCAATTACAGAGGGGTCTTTCTCTAGCGAAGAAGGCGCATAGATGAGAGGGCGACCGTCAGTATCTCTGCGGTCGCCCTCGGAGGGATCTTTGTTGCGATCCTGCTGGGACTTGAGGATGGGGCTTAGGAGATCTGGCTCCAGTTCGGGCGCTCGTAGTAAATCTCTTGGAGGCGATGCCTTAGGAGGGAGTTCTTGGGAAGGCTTAGTTCGGGGTCTTCAGTGAGGATGCTCTCGGCGAGCTCTCGGGTGTACTGGACCATCGCTCCATCAAGGGCGGGATTGGCGATGCGTAGACTGAGCTGCTGGCCGCTCTGACGGGTACCATCGATCTCCCCAAAACCTCGGAGGCGCATATCCTCCTCAGCGATCTCAAAGCCATCATTGGTCTCGACCATGATGGCGATACGTCGCTTGGCCTCTTCGCCGAGATCGTTGCCCGTGACTAGGATACAATAGCTTTGGCTAGCACCACGACCTACACGGCCACGGAGCTGATGGAGCTGAGAGAGCCCGAAGCGATTAGCCCCTTCGATGACCATGACGGAGGCATTCGGCACATTGACACCTACCTCAATCACTGTCGTAGCTAGTAGAAGTTGAGCTTCACCCGAACTAAAGCTACGCATCGCCTCATCCTTCTCCTCGGGCTTCATCTTGCCATGTACATGGACGATCTTCAGCTCTGGGAAGTGCTCCGTGTACCTGCGTACCCCTTCCTCTAGAGCTCGCATAGAGGCTTCTTCGCTCTCTTCTATCATCGGGAAGACGACATAGGCTTGCCTCCCTTCGGCGATCTGCGCTCCGAGGAACTGATAGACCTCATACATGTGGCTCTCGCTCTGGTGGTAGGTCTCGATGGGCTTGCGACCTGGTGGCAGTTCGTCGATCACCGAGATATCCAGATCCCCGTAGAGGGTCATCGCCAGCGTGCGAGGAATAGGCGTAGCGCTCATAATGAGGATATGCGGATGGTAGCTCTCACCCTTCTGCCACAGCCCCGAGCGCTGGACGACACCGAAGCGATGCTGCTCATCGATGACGGCGAGCCCTAGGTGGTGGAACTGTACGACGGGCTCCAGCAGGGCATGGGTCCCGACGATGAGGCGAAGGCTCCCTTCACTCAGCCCCTCGAGGAGCACCCGTCGCTCCCGCTTCTTCGTACTGCCGATGAGGAGGCCTACTTCGATACCTAGAGGCTCTAGATACTCTCTCAGCGAGGCATAGTGCTGACGTGCGAGGATCTCGGTAGGAGCCATCATGCAGGCTTGGTAACCATTATCTAGGGCAAGGAGCATGGAGAAGAGTGCTACGAGGGTCTTCCCGCTACCTACATCCCCCTGAATAAGGCGATTCATCTGCTTGCCTCCGACGAGATCACTCTGGATCTCTCGGATGACTCGCTTCTGTGCGCCCGTCAGATCAAAGGGAAGGCTTGCATAGAGCCCCTTCACTCCTTCGCCCACCCGAGGGAAGGGAAGTCCAGGAACTAAGGTCTTACGCTCCCGCTTCATACTCAGTAGGCGGAGCTGGATGAAGAAGAGTTCGTCGAACTTCAGTCGCCTACGTGCTGCCTCCAGCCCTTCCTTACTCTCAGGGAAGTGGATCTGATCGATGGCTTCGGCATAGGACATCAGGCGAGCCCGCTGGATTACTTCCTCGGGGAGCGTCTCCTTGATATGGGGTAGGCAAGCTTCCTTGAGGATGTAGAGGAGCTGGCGCATCTGACGGCTGGCGATGCCAGCACGACGGAGCTTCTCTGTGAGGGGATAGACGGGCATGAGCCCTCCACTGACTTGCTCCGCCTTCGACTCGTCATCGATCTCGGGATGGGTGATGCTATAGGAGCCGTTGAAGTAGACGGGCTTGCCGAAGATGATGTACATACGCCCCTCGGCATAGAGATGCCTAATGGCCGAGAGGGAGCGGAACCATACCAGCTCGATCGTGCCCGTACCATCGGAGAAGTAACCCACGAGGCGCTTCTTTCGCCCTTCACCTACCTCCTTGAAGTCACGGATATAGCCTTGTAGCTGGACATAGGGCATCTCCCCCCGTAGCTCGCGTATGGTATAGACACGGGAGCGATCGACGTACTTCGTCGGGAAGTAGTGCAGCAGATCAAGGTAGGTATATAGGTCGAGCTCTTCGGCGAGCACCTTAGCTCGTCGAGGTCCAACACTGGGTAGGAAGGTAAGCGGGGTATGGAAGAAGTCCTGGGGCATCGATAGAGTGGGGGGCTTCCTAGTGAAGATGGCTACTTCTCACGAAGGAGGAGTTCGGCTAGGAGCAGATCACGGGGAGTCGTGAGCTTGATGTTCGTCTCCTCGCCATCAATGAGGGTGATGGAGCCAAGTGAGGCAGCTTCGTATACCGAAGCATCGTCGGTGAAGAGGGGAGAGTAAGCCTGCTCATAGGCCCGCTGTAGTCGCCCAAGGTCGAAGGTCTGTGGGGTCTGTACTGCCACGTAGCGGGAGCGATCGACAGCTTCGCTCTTCCCCTCGTCTTGGCGAAGTCTTAGGCTATCTGTCACGGGGCAGGCGGGTAGGGCAGCACCGCTTCGCTCAGCCCCTTCGAAGGAGCGACGGATGAGGGCTTGACTAGCTAGGGGGCGTACCCCATCATGTACGGCTACTAGCCCCGCTTGTGGCAGGTGGCTAAGCCCCGAGCGTACGGAGTGGAAGCGGGTTTCTCCCCCGAGGGCTACGGTGTGGGGTAGGGTGAAGTGATATCGCTCGCAGAGCTCCTTCCAGAAAAGGATATGATCCTCGGGCAGTACCAAGATAATTCGATTGACCTCCCCCTCGAAGAGCTCTAGGGTGCGCATCAGGACGGGCTTCCCACAGAGGGGAAGGAATTGCTTCGGCAGTTCCCCACCCATGCGCAGGCCTCGACCTCCAGCGACGATGATGGCATAGCGCTCTTTATTCATTCGTTCCTTCCTCAGGTTCTTCGCTGAGCTGTGCCATGAGCTTGGAGAGTTGCTTATCGGCTTTGGTGAGCTTCTCTCGGCAGAACTTCGTGAGCTGTACCGCCTCCTCTACGAGGCCCGTAAGTTCATCGACATCGGGGCTCTCCTGCTCGATGCGTCGGACGATCGCATCAAGGCGCTGAGAAGCCTCTTGGTATGTATAGTTTGGATTTTGCTTCATCTCGTCTATATATTCGATTGGATCTCTTGCTCACAAAGTTAGCTAAAAGCCTCCAGCCCTCTGGAGTAAAGCCCCCTCGCTCCCCCTTGCAGAGATGGAGCTTAGGTAGGAGGAAGAGTAAAGGGCTTACCTCGCTCCCTGCGGAGCATCCCCTCTCTTTTGTGTACTTTTGTGCCACTCTAATGAGCTCCTTAGAAGCATGAACGAGAAGAAGATCCGTCCCCAAGATATTCAGATAGCCGACTACGACTATCCCCTGCCAGATGAGCGCATAGCTAAGTACCCCCTTGCCGATAGAAGTAGCTCTAAACTCCTTCGCTATAGCTCGGGGGAGATAGAAGAGTTTACCTTCCGTGATCTGCCTAGCCTTCTGCCCGAGGGGACGGTGCTGGTGCGCAACAATTCAAAGGTCATCCGTGCACGTCTCCTCTTCCAAAAGGAGTCGGGTGCTCGTATCGAGATCTTCTGCCTTGACCCAGCAAGTCCTACTTCCTATGAGCTTGCTCTCACGGAGCGTCACGCCTGCTCATGGCATTGCCTTGTGGGGAATGCTAAGCGCTTCAAGGTCGGCTCCCGTGTGACACGTCTTATCCAGAGCGATGAGCTAGGCGAAGTGCTCCTCACTGCTGAGCGTACGGGCGAGGCAGAAGTGCGCTTCTCTTGGGACAATGATCGCTATACCTTCGGAGAACTGCTGGAGCTCATGGGCATCCTTCCCATCCCTCCCTACCTTGGTCGTGAGACGGAGGCGAAGGACCTAGAGACCTATCAGACGGTCTATGCCCAGCATGCTGGTTCGGTAGCTGCTCCTACGGCAGGCTTGCACTTCACACCGGAGGTCTTCGAAGAGCTTCGCCAAAGGGGAGTACCTGTACTTGATGTGACGCTACATGTAGGGGCGGGTACCTTCCGTCCCGTGAAGGTCGATCAGATCGGGGAGCATGAGATGCACGCCGAGCTTATCAGCCTCAGTCGTCAGACCATCGAGGGGCTCCGAAGGAGTCTTGGGCGTATCATTGCCGTAGGCACTACCTCGGTGCGCACGCTGGAGAGCCTCTATCATCTAGGTGTCTACCTCCATCATCATCCCGAGACCCCGATGGGGGAACTTCATGTGGAGCAGTGGCAACCCTATGAGGCTGAGCCTAAGGAAGAGCTGACAGCAGATGCAGCACTCGGTGCACTCCTTAGCTACCTCGAGGCACATGGCGAGGATACACTGGTCTTCCCCACGAGCATCATTATCGCACCCAGCTACACCTACCGGATCATCCGAGGGATGGTGACGAACTTCCACCAGCCTCACAGCACGCTCCTCCTGCTCATCGCAGCACTGATCGGTGAGGACTGGCATCGTGTCTATGACTATGCCCTCACGCATGACTTCCGCTTCCTGAGCTACGGGGATAGTTCGCTCCTGCTTCCCTAGGGAGAAGGGAGTCGCTGAGGAAGCTATATAATAGGAGAAGCCCTCTGGAGCGTACAGCTCCAGAGGGCTTCTCTCTATCCTAGATACTAGGGGAGGAGGTAGGTGTGCTACTTCTTCTTAGCCCAGTAGATCGGGGTAAAGACCTTATCCTCGCCACCGAGGGCCTTGACAGCACTCTCATGTCCCTGTCTATTGCCGTTGACGATATTGCTAGGCAGAGGGAGTCGCTGTGGGAAGAAGTCGATGGAGACGGTCTCGAAGTTGCTCGAGGTGAGCTGAGGCATGTTGTCCAGAGCCTTCTCTACCGCAGGCGTTTCGAAGAAGGGTAGACCGAGGCGACGGAAGTCATTCCATGTCTCCAGCGGTAGCCAAGGTGTATTGGCGATGAACTTCTGGGTGATGATCTTCGTCAGATGGTCATTCATCGCCTTAGTATAGAGACGGCTCTTCATCTCGGGGTAGTGGTAGGTATAGGTACCTGCCGTCTTCGTGTAGCCGTCGATGTACTTCATAGCTACCGTAGCGCTAGGCTCTGCCGTGTGATCCCAAGCGACGGAGGTACCGACACGGTTGTAGTCCTTAGATGCTAGGTACTCACTGACGAAGCCAGCACCGTGGTAGGCGAAGCTTGCCTTCACGCCTGCTTCGTAGGCATTCTTAGCGCTCATGGATACATTCCAGCCACGGACAGAGGCTTCAGCCAGCAGGAAGTAAGTCTCCCACTCAGCGAAGAAGATACGCTTGCTGGTGCTATTGCGGTACTTATTAGCTAGGCGGGGCATCGTGCCTATCTGCTGCAGGTCATTGATGGCACTGAGTGTACCCCAAGAACCGCTGACCCAGGTATTCCAAGTGAAGCGTGTATCTATCTTCTCGAGCTCCTTGTCACTCTCGCCGACCTTCTTGAGGCTATAGTCCGTCTTCTTAGCTGCATCAGGAGCCCAGGAGGGGTAGAAGCAGAACTCAGGGTTGAGCGTATCGCCTGTGATGATGAAGGTCTTGTAGGCACGAGGGTCGATCGTCGCGGGTAGCCCATCGAAGTAGAAGCCTCGGGAGGGGTCTGTCGTCGTCAGAGGGAAGTGATGCTGGTAGCGAATACCTAGGTAGTTGGGTTCCTTGAAGTGCTTCTTGTACCGCTCTTCGGGGAGTTGCTTTGCCGAAGAGACACCGCCAAGACCAAGTACAAGGTTGTTGTACGTCGAAGAGATGAGCTGGTGGTTCCACTGACGGCTCATGACGCCTGTGAGGTCATCCCAGCCGTCCTTTTCCTGGATCTCTAGGCGATCACTTGCCTGGAGGATACCGCCAGCAGCTGCTGCTTCCTCGAAGTTCGTCTTAGCTGTCTCTGGGTCTACCTCAGAGAGGCGCATAGCTAGACGCATACGGAGGGAGTTCGCAAAGGCACGCCACTTACCAGCATTGTACTTGTAGGCATAGTCTAGGGAAGTGACACGAGCATCGTCTGATGGCTTGGGGGAGGGAGAAGTCTTGAGCGTCTCGGAGGCTTCCTTGAGCTCCTTGAGCATATAGCTGTAGGCTTCCTTAGCTCCTACATAGGTAGGGTTAGTACCCATATAGCCATCGATGGCCACGACACCAAACATGTCGCAGATCTCGGACAGCTGGTAGGCACGCCAGATACGAGCTACAGAGAGGATCGTAGGCTCAAAGGGACGAGCAGAGCCGTCCTTGATGCGCTCTTCTGCTAGGGCGATAGCTTCGTAGAGGGGCTTGAGCCCTTCGGTGGACATACGGCTGTAGTAGTCACTACTCCAGCCATCATTGAAGCCCCCGAGGGAGAGCCCCCCAGCACGATGCTGGTGGCCAGCGGTCTTCCAGTAGAGGATGAAGGCACGCTCAGCGACGTGGGGATTGAGCTGAGTAGCTAGGATCCCTCGGTTGATGAGGTATTCGGGTAGTACTTGCTCTCTATCGGCTGCCACAGGGTTGTTGTTGACATCGTCGAAGTCTCGGCAGGAGGTAGACAGGCAGAGCATAGCGCAGGAGGCTAAACCCGCCAGGAGCATATTCTTCTTATTCATGATCTATATGCGGATAAGGGCGGCTAGAAGCCAAGCGTGATGTTGAAGAGGAAGGAGCGAGTAGTGGGGGAGGAGGCGAACTCATAGCCCGTCGCATTCGATCCGGTAGCGAAGACAGACTCGGGGTCTACACCGTTCATGTAGCTCTTGATCATCCAGACATTGTTGCAGGAGAAGCCTAGCTTAGCTCTGGTGATAGGAGTCTTCCTCAGGAGGCTCTGAGGGAGGGTGTAGCTCAGGGCAATGTTGCGCAGACGTACGTTCGTAGCATCGAAGACATTAGCTTCATTGATCCCGAGGTTACCGCTACGCCCGGAGATAGCACCCCAGTAGTCTTGGGGAGTGACTTCCGTCGTATTCTTCTCGTAGACCTTCTTCCCACCTACGTTCTTCTCGACGGCCCCATCGACGACGAACTTCTTTCGTCCGTTTACTGCCGTGTTAGCAGACGAACCATTAGCCTGCAGGGCGTGGTTGGTCCCCGAGAACATCTTCCCGCCTATGCGAGCATCGACGAGGAAGCTTAGATCAAAGCCTGCGAAGGAGAACGTGTTGGTAAGCCCTGCTAGTAGGTCGGGCTGCTGATCACCGAGCTTCTTCTTCTCACCTGCTATAGGTAGCCCGTCGGCATCGGTGAGGATCTTACCGTAGAGTGGGCTAGAGGGGTCCTCGACACGCTTGAAGGTCGTACCCCAGATCTCCCCGTACTTACCTCCCTCACGTGCTAGGATCTGGAGGTTGTCATAGGTGCCGAGGTCGTACTCTGTGACGGGCGAATCCTGACCATTACCCTGGTAGAGCTTGATGATGCGGTTCTCGTTGTGGGAGAGGTTGAGCTGAGCGTTCCACTTGAAGGCTTCACTGCGTAGGATGTCGGCAGTGATCATGAGTTCGAAGCCCTCGTTCTGGATGTCCCCCGCATTGATGATCTTCGCTTCATAGCCGCTGGCAGGGTCCATAGGCAGTCGGATGAGCTGGTTCGTCGCATTGCTACGATACCAAGCGAGGTCGAAGCCTAGACGGTTGTCAAAGAGTCGGAGCTCTAGACCTACTTCACGAGACTTGATGAGCTCGCTACGGACCTTGTCGCTGTAGAGGGTATTGTCGACATTGGCCATCGTCCCGCCGTTAGGATCCTTTTCGATCTTGTAGGTGCTGTAGAGCTGATAGGGCTCCAGGTCATTACCTACCTGGGCGATCGAAGCTCTTACCTTAGCGAAGGAGATCCACTCGGGCAGCTCGATGTCCTGCTTGCGTAGGAGGTCGGTGATGACGAGCGAAGAGCTCAGCGAAGGATAGAGGAAGGAGCGGTTAGCCTTAGCTAGTGAGGAAGACCAGTCATTGCGCAGTGTCCCATCGACGAAGAAGTAGCCATCCCAGTTCAGCTGCATCGTCCCGTAGAGGGAGTTGATCTTCTTGTGGCTGAAGGTCTCTACGTTGTCAGGCTTGTCGACACCATTGGAGAGGGAGAAGAGGTTCGGGATGATGAGCTGACTGACACTAGCTCTGAGGCCGTTGAGCTTGCGTTCCATCAGGTTGCCCCCGATAGAGGCAGAAGCACCAAGCTTCCCTAGGAGATGATCCTTGTGCGCCGAGAGGAGGAAGCTGTAGTTATTTTCGTAGAACTTGATCTGCTCCGTCTCGTACTTACCTCCACCGCCTACGATCGGCGAGCCGGAGTGAGTCTTGCGCTCGATACGGGTGGAGTACTGGTCAGAGCCAAAGCGGAGCTCGGCATTGAGCCAGTCGGTGATCTTGTACTTCAGAGCAGCACTGAGTAGGAATCGGTCACGGGTATCGCTGTTGAGGTTATACTTGCTAGCCCAGTAGGGGTTCACCTGGCTACCGACGCCATACCAGCGCATAGCCCCCTGAGGGGTGCGAGCGTCTGAGAAGTCTCGGATATCCATACTACGGGGTAGGGAATACATGGTATAGAAGGCATTCGATGCATTGCGCCCGTTCAAGGGACGGTTCTGCACAAAGGAACGGATGTACTGCACCTTGGTATCGGTACTCCAGCGATCACTAGGGCCGAACTTGGTCGTAGCACGTAGCGTCATATTCGTACGCCCTAGCGAAGAGCCAGGGATATGACTCTGATTGTCGGTACGGGTCACGGACGAATAGATCGAGGTACGGTCGTACATCTGGGAGAAGGCGAGGTTCTCCGTGAGGTCTACCCCTGAGCGGAAGTAGTTAGCTACATTATCATAGGCTTGCATGCGTGCCTTCGTGCCATCCCATTTCGTGTACTCTTGTCCCTCGATGCGGGGACCCCAGCTGGTGGAGACATTGTCCTTGTACGCCCCTTCGGTACCTTGCCCGAATTCGTTCTGGAGCTTAGGACTCATGAAGAGACGTTCGACGCCTACCGAGGAGGAGATGGTGACACCGAGGCCCTTGTTCTTGCGTCCGCTCTTCGTGATGATCTGGATGACACCGTTACCAGCACGGGAGCCGTAGAGAGCGGCTGCCGAAGCCCCCTTGAGGACGGTCATGCTCTCGATATCGTCGGCATTGATGTCCGAGAGGCCGTTCCCCATGTCGGACGAGGGATTCCAGAAGTCGTTGTTGGTACTACCGGTGGTATTGTCTAGGGGGACACCGTCGACAACGATCAGTGGCTGGTTGCTCCCCGAGAGCGAACTGCTACCACGTAGGACGATCTTGGACGAGGAGCCTGGCCCATTTGATCCCTTGATGATCTGGATACCGGAGACTTTACCGGAGAGCGCGTTGGTGATGTTTGATTCACGTACGGCCATGAGCTGGTCACCCTTGACTTCCTGCATGGCGTAGCCGAGGGCTTTGCGCTCCCGGCGTATCCCTAGGGCCGTGACGACAACACCACTGAGCTGGGTAGCGGTGTCCTCCAGCACGACCTCCAGAGCAGCACCTGTCCAGCGGAGCGTTTGGCTTTTGTAGCCGACGCAGGAGATGGTGACCTCTGCTCCTGGCTTGACGCCTTTGAGGGAGAAGTGACCCTTGGGATCGGTCAGGACGCCCTTACCGCTCCCCTTGACGAGGATAGAGGCTCCGATGATTGGTTCGCCCTTGGAGTCCTTGACACTCCCTGTGAGGGCGCCAGCCTGCTGGGCTTGTGCCTCGACTCGTGGAGCCTGTGCTTCCGAAGCGCTGGCCTCACTGGAGGCGAATCCAGGTAGCAAGCTCCCCAGGAGGAGCAGACTACTGACAGTCTTCATTCGTTTCATAGGTTTGTATTTAGTTAGTGATAAAAGGGTGTATAAAGGTAGGTATTTCTTTCACTCGATAGAGGCACTAAGTGTCTTACTTCTAAAAATTTATATAAAATAACATTTGCTTTTCAGTGCTGGTGCGAAGGTGGCTGTACTTTGCCCTCTTTTCAGCCTCTTCTGGGGAGGGGATCGGGGGAGAAGGTGGATCGGGAGAGCGCCCATGCGGGAGCTTCTATCGCAAGGGCATTAGATCGGCTGGGCTACTACCTATATATACGATAAGCTCCGAGAAGGTATCGCTGGATACACTTCTCGGAGCTTACTCTTTGGGGGTGCTATAGAGCACCTGACTCATAATCAGGGAGTCCTACTTCCTCGGCGCTAGGGACAGGGACGGGGGGGTGAACTTCAGTCCCTTCTCACGGAAGAGACGCAGATCCTCCTCGGGTAGGTCCAGGTCTTCGATCGGTACACACTCGTAGCGGTCATTGAGGTAGAAGCGTACGCCCCCACGGAACTTAGAGCTCACGAGCGAGAGGCGATCGTTTCGGTACGGGGTACGTATGCCTGCTAGCTCCAGGAGGGTATGGAAGACGGAGTTGGAGGAGATGGCTTCTCGCTCGTTGGCTCGTGCCGAGGCAAAGAGCTGGGGGTGAGCCTGTCTCCAGCTGGAGGAGCTCCACAGGAGAAGGGGGACGTGGAGCTGGTAGTAGGAGACATCTGGCGACGAGTGTAGGAAGCGCTCCCGATCATCGTCGAAGACATCCTCGCCGTGGTCAGAGATATAGAGCATCGACGCTGCTCGGTCACCCGAGGCAAGCATATCGATCACGGAGGTGATGAACTTGTCCGTCTGTCGGATGGCATTGTCATACGCATTGCGGAGCATGAGGCTGTCGGCCGTCGAGCCCGAGTAGCGATGGTCGATAGGGAAGAAGCCTTCCTCCTGGGGATAGCGGTCACGATAGCTGAAGTGGCTACCGTAGGTATGCAGTACCACGAAGAGCTTGGCGTGGTCACTAGCCATCAGGCGACTCAGGTAGGGGAGCATATCGGAGTCGTAGAGGCGGCGCTTGGTCTTGCGGAGCTCCTTGCGTATCGGGTGGTGCTCGTCGCCCTGCATAGCGAAGAAGTCGACGTAGCTATGGTTGCCCGGCTGATTGGTGATGTATGCCGTGTAGAAGCCAGCCTCACGGAAGGCCGAGAGGATGCCCTTCACCCTAGGGAGTTCGTCCGGCCTCGATGCGTCGGCATGAGAGAGGATGATGGGGATGCTCTTGTAGGTGGTATTTGACTGGGTGAGCACGTCGGAGAAGGTGATGAGCCCACTTCTGTCCATGCTGTCGAGCCGAGGGGTCGTAGAGCGGGGATAGCCGTAGAGACTCCAGCTGTAGGCACGGGAAGTCTCCCCGAGGATAAGCACGTAGATCTCTCGCTCTTCACGGGGGCGCTCCGACTGGGCGTGGAAGGTAAAGTCCTCGCTTGTCCTATCGTAGTGGAGTACCTGATGAAGCTTCTTCGTCGCTAGGTACATATTGTAGAAGACGCTCATCGGATAGACCTCCGCCCGTAGATGCAGGTAGGGGAAGCGTCTCTTAGCACCTATATAGGTAGGCAGGGCTATGAGGAGGCACAGCAGAGCCACGAGGCCTGTACGTCGGCGGAAGCGAGGCGTGAGTCCCCTGCGGTCACGAGCCGAGAGCCACGCCACGACGAAGGTCAGTAGGTAGAAGCCTCCGACACCGATGATGGGCCAGAGGATGTTGGAGAGAAGCTCTCCTGCCTCATCGGGCTCCGAGGTGAAGAGATTGAGGATCATGTCTACGGCGACCACCGAGCCACTGAAGATCGTCAGCAGTACCAGCTGGAAGGCGTGTAAGAGCACGAGTACCCCCAGCCCCCAGTAGATGCGTCCAGGTCGCTTCACTCCTAAGAGGAGAAGCATATAGAGGGGGAGCATCAGGAGGATGTTGAGCACACGGCCGATCATCGGCTGTTGCATCACGATCGAGAGGACGATGTTCGGCAGGAGGAGGGCCAGGACTAAGATCCAGTAGTAGAAGCCTTGGCCTAAGGAGCGAGTTACACTCCTAAGTCGATCCCATAGCTGCATGATATATCTAGGTCGAGGTAGTGGTGTCTAGGGGCAAGTAGCGAGACTTACTCATGATGATAAGGCTCGCCACGGAGGATCGTCTGCGCTCGGTAGAGCTGCTCCACGGCAAAGAGGCGTACCATCTGGTGGGAGAAGGTCATCTGACTCAGGGAGACTCGGTCATTGGCTCGGGCGTAGACTTCGTCCGAGAAGCCGTAGGGACCGCCGATGACGAAGATCATCCTACGCTCCCCCGAGACCATCACCCGCTCTATGTAGGAGGCGAAGGCCTTGCTCGAGAACTCCCGTCCCCGCTCGTCGAAGAGCACTAGGCGGTCTGTCGGCGCCACCAGACGAAGAATCTCCGCTCCCTCGGCTTGCTTCTGGAGCTCGGGGGAGAGTTTGCTAGATCGTCGGATGTCAGGGATGATCTGAAGGGTGAAGGGGAGGTAGTGTCCGAGGCGGTCGGCATAGAGCTTCGTGAGCTCTTCGATATGCCGGCTGTCGGTCTTGCCTACGGCTAGGAGCATCAGGTGCATCGGCGAGCGTATAGGGATAGAGGGCCTAGTGAGGGTAGAATAGGGGAGTGAGGCTATACTCCAAAGAAGACCCACCAGACTACGCCCCGAGGGGAGCGTATGTAGTCTAATGGGTCAAGGGGGCTCATAGGTAGCCGGAGCTACGCTAGAGCTAGAAGGGGAGGTCGTCGGCCGCCGTGGGGGCTACCGTAGGTGCTGCAGGAGCAGCAGCGACGGGCTGTGGAGCCACAGGAGCACCGAAGCCTGGAGCAGGCGCTGGTGCTGCTACGGGAGCACCAGGGAGCTGGACACCGTTGAGGACATTCCACGCACGGACATCTGTGTACCAGCGTCCGTTGAACTCACGACTCTCGATGTCGATCGAGACGGTCACGTCTTGCCCCACTTGCATGGGGAACTTGTCGACATTGTCACCGAAGAGGTTGAAGCAGACCTTGCGGGGGTACTGCGTGCCGAGGGTTTCGAGGATATATTCCTGCTTTTTCCAGGGGTTACCGGCCTTGGAGACTCCCTCCTGAAGGGGGAGCACCTGCACGATCTTTCCGATTAGTTCCATCTGTATAGGATCTTATTATTTATGAGGCTGATTTAGCGGGGGCGGAAGCCGATGATGTGTCGGATCTCCTCTATGGTCTTGGCGGCGGACTCCCTAGCCTTCTCGGCGCCGATACGGGCCACACGGGAGAGGAGCTCCTTGTCCTCACGGATGTCGAGGATACGCTCACGGATAGGAGCGCAGAAGGCGTTGATGTCGGCAGCGAGCTGCTTCTTCATGTCACCGTAGCGGATAGCGCAGTCATTGTAGAGCCCGTCGAAGTGCTGGTAGACCTCTGGTGCTGAGACGATCTCCATGAGCGTGAAGAGATTCTGGATCGGCTCGGGCTTCTCGCTATTTGGCTCCGTAGGTCCTGCATCAGTGACGGCACGCATGACCTTCTTGCTGATGGTCTTCTCGTCGTCGATGAGATAGATAGCATTGCCTTCGCTCTTACCCATCTTCCCAGAGCCGTCGAGCCCGGGCACCTTCAGGGCACGTGCCCCTAGGGAGAAGGACTGAGGTTCGGTGAAAAAGTCCACCCCATAGATAGTGTTGAAGCGACGGGCGAACTTACGTGCCATCTCCATATTCTGCTCTTGGTCCTTGCCCACGGGTACCTTGTCGCCCTTGTGCATGAGGATATCGGCAGCCATCAGGGACGGATAGGTCAGCAGGCCGGCGTTGACATTGTCGGGTTGCTGGCGAGCCTTGTCCTTGAAGGAGGTCGTACGCTCTAGTTCGCCGAGATAGGCATTCATGTTGAGGTAGAGGTAGAGCTCGAGCACCTCTCGTACATCACTCTGTACGTAGATGGTGGCCTTCTCAGGGTCGATACCGCAGGCCAGATACTCCGCTAGGATGGTATTGGTACTGCGGATGATGTCGTCGGGATGAGGGTGCGTAGTGAGCGAATGCCAGTCAGCGATGAAGAAGAAGCACTTGTACTCCTCTTGCATCTGAATGAAGGCACGTACGGCGCCAAAGTAATTCCCTAGGTGAAGGTTGCCTGTGGGGCGGATACCGCTTACTACTGTTTGCATCTCGATCGAATATATGTAGGATTATACCACTATCTATTGACTTGCGAAGATAGGGAATAATTCAGATATGAGCCCCCGAGAAGGGCTGGCTTGATCAGCGCATAAGTTGGGCTTCCCTGACCGCTCTAGCGCCCTGGGTGGGGGCGTACCCTGCCTGGGAGCACGGACGGGGCTCCCTCATGCTTTCTGGTGCTGTGGTGTCGTCTCGCTCCGCTTGTGAGCAGTGCCCCCTCTCGATGTGGCTCATCTAGGCGGGCTCGGGATGCCCGCTCTAGAAGCAGTGGAGGAGGGAGAAAAGCAGGGAGATCAGCCCTGTAGACGTCAGGAGGGTAGCTGGGGTGATGATCCAGGCACTCTGGCTGTACTGGCGGGCTGCTAGCAGGGCTAAGAAGAAGACGATCACAAGGGGAAGGACCACGGAGAGCACGATCATCCCGAATCGATCGCCCAGGAGGAGGTGGTTCATCATTTGCATAGAGAGCGAAATGAAGAACGCTAGTAGTGAAAGGATGAAGATCACTATTACTGTGAAGATGGTGGGCCTTGGGTACACGATCAGGTGGTGTTGTGGCGGGCGTGTGCTTACAGTAAGCGAGCGTCTGTCGGTGAGCTAAGGGGCGGGACTCCTGCGGACGGGCTACGGGCGAGGGAGGAATCCTATCGCTACAACAAATGTACAAGTATTTTCTTGATAAGCCTCTACTTCTCTGTGTTAAGTTTACTTAAATAGAATGATTTAGCTGAAAAAGATTCTCCTCCACCCCTCACTCCGTCTGCCCAGCCTCCTAGCACCAGTAGCGCCTCTCGTCTGGCACCAGTAGTGCTTCGAGGGAGGTACCAGTAGCGCCTCCGAAGCTTTGTACTAGAGCGTAAGAAGAAGGATGTTCCCTTCCCCCACAGACAGGGGGAGAACCACTCGCTGGTATTCCCTTATCTTTGTAGGATGGGAGTACACCTCCCACGGCTAACGAATCAGCTCCTATACGACCCTCATGACAGACAGCAGACTGACCCTCTCCGATGCTCAGCGCCTCGTCGACGAATGGATACATACCTACGGCGTGCGCTACTTCTCCCCCTTGACGAATATGGCTGTCCTCACCGAAGAAGTGGGCGAGGTAGCCCGCCTCATGGCCCGCCAGTACGGGGATCAGAGCTTCAAGAAGAGCGACGAGGGTCGAGAGCTCGCTGACGAGCTGGCGGATGTACTCTGGGTACTCCTCTGTATCGCTAATCAGACGGGTGTTGACCTCGAGGCCGCCCTCACGAAGAACCTAGAGAAGAAGACCCAGCGGGATCAGGAGCGTCACCGCTCCAACCCCAAGCTAGCCGTCCCCGAAGAAGAAATAGAATCTAAGAAATAGTTCACCCCATGGTAGAGACAAACACAACCAAGTACACCGAGGCTTTTGAAGCCTTCGCCCCAGCCCTTTCCCTCGAGGAAATCGATCGTCGTATCTCGGAGATCCTCCAGGAGGGATACGAGCGCAATAATACTCGTGAAGTGAAGAAGTTCCTCCACTCCACCATTGATCTCACGACGCTGGCAGGAGCAGACACCGAAGAGAAGGTAGCTCAGCTCGTGGGCTCCGTCAATGACTTCGAGGGTACGGAGGATGTCCCTTCGGTAGCAGCCATCTGCGTCTACCCCAACTTCGTCAAGACCGTGCGTGAGGTGCTCACCGCCTCAGGCGTACAGGTCGCCTGCGTCAGTGGAGCCTTCCCCGCCTCACAGAGCTTCACAGAGGTGAAGATCGCCGAGACAGCGCTGGCCATCGCTGCTGGTGCCGACGAGATCGACATCGTACTCAATCTAGGGGCTTTCCTCTCGGGCGACTACCTCGAAGCCTCTACCGAGATCGAGGAGCAGAAAGCGACGGCTCGAGGTGCGCACCTCAAGGTCATCCTCGAGACCGGTGCGCTCAAGGAGCCCGAACTGATACGCCGAGCCAGCATCCTTGCCCTCTTCTCCGGAGCTGACTTCCTCAAGACTTCCACGGGGAAGGAATACCCAGGTGCGGATCTCCGTGCCGCCTACATCCTCTGCTCCGTCCTCCGGGAATACAAGGACAAGTATGGCGAGCAACGTGGGGTGAAGTTCAGTGGGGGCATCCGTTCGGCCGAAGAGGCTGTGAAGTACTACACGCTGGTAGAAGCGATCCTCGGCAAGGAATGGCTCGACAATCGCTTCTTCCGTATCGGTGCCAGCAGTCTGGTAGGCAGTCTCCAGAAGGAGATCCTCGGCTAATCCCCTCCCCGTGCCACTAGCTCTAGCCCTTGGCCTTCGGTAGCGCCAGCTAGAGCGTGCGCCGAGCGTCTACCGCTCAGCACCGATACACACAGCTACCAAGCAGAGCGGGCGCTCAGGATACATCATCCCGAGCGCTCGCTCTATAGTATGGATTGTCCCAGGGGGGGAAGAGCCGTAGCTCCGCCGTCACGGCAGAACTAGAAGGCTAAGAGGCGATAGCGCTTACGCACCTCGCTCATCGGCATACGCTCCTGATAGTGCCACCACTCCTTGTCGTAGGGGCGCAGACCTTCTGCCCCCAGCAGACGGCGCATGAGCGCCCTATTGCGTGGCACTACCTCGGAGAAGATCCCCGCACGTACTCGAGCCTCTTCGTTCCCTAGGTGAGCTTCCTCGCCGAAGTGATCGAAGGGGCTTCCCATATCTAGGGGCTTGCCCTTGTCGTCGATGATCGTCAGATCGACGGCTACGCCATAGTTGTGCCGTCCTCCTCGCTCGGGTGCTGCCACGTAGATCTTCTTGGGCGTACCAGCCACGGCCTGATACATCCGTCGCTGTACGCTCTGTGGTCGGGCTGCGTCGTAGATGAGGAAGCGGTAGCCAGGGAGCTCTGCTTCGAGGGCTCGCTGAGCACGGACCAGTGCACGGGCTATATTCGGGTGAAGGTAGGCCTTCTTCAGCGAGCCGTACATATTCTCCCCGATGAAGTTGTCTCGGGTGGCGTACTTCAGTTCGACTCGGATATGTGGGGCTAGCTGGGTGACTTCGACCATACCATGAGCACGCATGAGGGAGTCGAAGCCCTGAGCCGAGAGGCTTGTGCTCCAGAGGAGGAGCAAGGGAAGGAGGAGGCGTAGAAGCATTTAGTGAGGAGCGCTCTGCTTAGTCAAGAGTGGGCGCAAGATACATAAATAATAGGAGCGGGGCAGTGCGGGTAGGTCTCGGGGAGAAGTACACTCCCCCTTCGAGGACGTCGTAGTAGAGAGCCTTCCCTTGGGGCAAGAGTATCCCTCGGGAAGTCCCCAGCTTTCCCTCAGAATCTCCAGGATAGTGGGGCTACCCCACAAATGAGGCGAGGCTACGCCACGAGCTAGGGGAGCTTGTGGCATAGCCTCGCTGGTCTCAGGGCACTGTGACCCTAGGGGCTCTAGGGGCGACGGCCGTTGAGGAAGATGGCATTGACATCCGCTGCATAGTGGAGGTCAAGCTCACGGAGTTTCTTGGCGGGGACATTGTCCTCCTTGAAGAGCGGGAAGACTAGGACCTTCGTCAGATCATGCAGGAGAGGACCTGAGCGCCCTTGGTCAAGGTAGGATACGAAGAGTTCGTCGAGGTCGGGGTTAAGCCCGATCTGCATCTTGTAGCCCTGCCTATTGTCCGCCTCCGTACGCCCTGCGATGGTGTAGTAGCGAGTAGCTTGTACTCCCTCGACATTAGCCCCCTCACTCGGGAGGGTGAGCTTCGCTGTGTAGACGCTACGCTCCCTGGCGTCGGAGCCCCCTTGGCTAGAGGTACTCCCCGAATAGTATAGGCGTGCAGAGCGGGCATCATAGCAGATACTGCGACCGACTTGCTCGGTGAGGGTGAAGCGAGCTACCACCTTCCCCTCCTTCATGGAGAAGAGGTAGTAGCGGGCGGAGCTGTCTCGTAGGATGAGCCACTCTCCGCCTGCTCGGTAGACGTCCTTGATGGTAGCGCCAGGGAGGGCGATGGGTATCTGGCGGGCTACTGTACTCCCTTTGTCGAAGGCGAAGGCAGCCGTGCCGTAGCGAACGAAGAAGTACCCATGATCCTCCCATGCTGCCCCGCCCGAAGCGTAGCCTGAGATCCCTGATAATGGCTTCATCTCACCCGTCTCGACGTCGAGGCGGTAGTAGTGTCGCTTGTCGAAGGAGAGATAGGTAGACCCGTCGGTGAGGGTAAAGGAATGGCGTACCCATTCATCCCCGTCGCCAGGCTGGTGGATGAGGAGGTTCTTGACGATCTTCAGCGTCTTTGCCTCGAAGAGGAGAAGACGGGAAGCATGCTTGGAGCCCGTGAAGTCATACTTAGCTAGATACGCTAGGTAGTCCCCGGCAGGGCTGAGTGTACCTTCGCAGATCTCCCCCTTGCCCTCGAAGTCTTTAGTGCCTTCAGCTCCCTTCTCGGAGAAGATGGTGGTGAGACCTCCGCCCTTCCTATCGAGGAGGTAGAGTGACGGGGATACGCCGACTTCGCTAGGCTGGCTCGTCAGGACGGAGGCCAGTCCTTGGTTGAAGAGAAGAGTATAGCCTTGGTAGCCCTCGTAGGCCGGGGGCTGTGGGGTCGGAGGTGGTGTAGGTGTGGGAGTAGGCGTGGGCTTCGGCTGAGGCTGTGGTAGGGGTGTCGACTTGTCGCCACAAGCCGTAAGGAGACCGAGGGCAAGTACCACACCATAGAGGCGGTAGTTCATAGTCTGAGGTATATACAGGGTAGGGAGAAGGAAGAAGGCGAGGTAGCCACCGGGGTGGACTACCTCGCCTTCGTGGGGGAGAGCTTACTTCAGCTCCTTGACGGTGAAGTTCATCCACTTACCGTCGGTGAGGGTATAGGTCTTCAGGTTTTCAGGCGTCGTGTAGAGGACGGGCTCCTTGAGCTGACCGAAGGCTACGAAGCCAGTCTGAGGATAGTCTTCATAGGGCTTGGTGTCGACCTTAGGCTGTGCTCCGAGGACGAAGACGACGCCGGAGTTCTTGTAGTTGCCGTGGAAGGCACCGCTACCAATAGTCTTGACAGCAGGGAGGCTGACGTACTGGATCTTCAGACCATTCCCGCTAAAGCTAGCTCCACCAGAGAAGCAGACAGGACCGACTTCCTCCAGCTTAGGGAAGTTCACCGCCGTCAGTGAAGCGTTGTCGGTGAAGGAGCCTTCGCCGATGCTCTTCAGGTTAGGCAGGTGAGCGAAGTTGAGGCTCGCTGTAGCGTTGAAGGCATAGAGCCCTATTGATTCGACCCCTTCAGCGTAGATGGCCTTGAAGTTCTGGAACTTCTCATTGAATACCTGACCATCGATCTGCTTGATATTGGAGGGAAGGACGAGGACCCCGTTCTTACCCAGCCCAGAGAGGAAGCTCTGACCAGCCTGCGTGATACCACGGAGGACACCATTTTGCACTCTGAAATACTTCTTGTCTAGCTCTGCAGGGATGGTGATCCCATCAAGCTTAGCGAAGTGGTGGCGAGCGATGTACTCGAGGTACTGCAGGAAGTTCGGGTTGTTGGCTTCATTGAAGGTAAGAACCTTGTCTTCAGGAGTGCCCCAGAAGGCATCTGCTGCTGTCCCGAACTCCTTGTCGGTCTCGTCGAGAGCAAGGGGAGGACGCTGTGCCCCGCCGAAGTCGACCTTCACAAGTCCGATACAGCCCTTGAAGGCAGCAGCACCGATCTTCTTGATACCAGGAGCATGGATCTCCTTGAGACGGATGTTCCCTTCGAATACATGGTCAGCGATCTCTCTGACAGAAGCGTCGAGCTTGACTACGCCATCTTCTGGGGTCTTGTCAATAGGATAGTTGAGGAGGACACCATTCTCGATCTCAATCTGAGTGCCTGGGAGAGGAGTGCCGTTGATGGTCATGAAGTGATACTTCTTAGCGAAGTCTATGAAGTCAGCGACCTTCTCTGCAGGTACGACGAGATCCTTCTCCTCGGAAGTACCATCGAAGGCTCCTTCGCCGACAGTGGGCACGGTAGCACCGAGCTGGAGGCTCTTGAGCGAAGAGCCCTTGAAGGCTGCTGCACCGATCTTGGTGAGCTTAGGTGCTTGGAGGGTTCTGAGGGTCTTATAGCCTTCGAAGACCTTATCTGCGATCTCGGTGACCTCAGGTAGAGAGACCAGCTCTGTAGGCATGATCTCCTTCTCGGGATAAGCGGAGAGTACCCCCTTATCGATCTTGATCCCGCTCTTAGGGAGGACGGGTGTCACATCATCCGAGGTACATGAGCTAAGACCTAGAGTCAGTGTTAAGGCTAGGGCTAGAAACTTCTTAATCATAGTGATGAATTGGTTGTGATAAATAAAGGGGACAGCCTCTCCCTCAGAGCTCCGAGGGAGAGGCTGAGCGAGCCAGATTACTTAGGCCCGTTGGTGAAGCCATAGCCCTCCTGCTGAGGCACGAGGTGCTTCAGCGTCTTGGGGTAGGCGAGGTATTCGGCAGGGATGGAGCCCGTGAGCTTGTTCCCTGAGAGGACGAAGATCGTGTAGCCGTAGCTAGGGATACCCTGGATGGCGGCATACTTCTCAGCCTCAGGCAGTGTACGCTTGATGCGGGCGGGGATGCTACCGGTGAGCTGGTTGTTGCGGAGGTCTACCCAGAGGAGATTGTTCTGCTGTGCACCACCGAAGTCAGCAGGGATCTGGCCAGAGAGCTGGTTATCGTTGAGGTAGATCTGATAGAGACCTTCCAGCGAAGCGAGCTCAGCGGGGATGCTACCAGAGAGCTGGTTGTGCTCGAGGTTGAGGTTCTTTAGCTTCTTCAGGCGACCAAGCGAGGCAGGGATCTGTCCTTCGATCTTGTTGTAGCTGACGAGGAGCTCTCGTAGGTTGGAGAGATTACCCAGTTCAGCAGGCAGAGGCTTAGAGAGCTTGTTGCGCCCAGCGGAGAGGTACTCCAGACGCTGTAGCTTGCCTAGCTCTGCGGGGAGGCCACCAGTGAACTGACAGCCGTAGATAGAGAGGTAGCGTAGGGCAGAGAGGTTGCCCAACTCAGCGGGAAGTTCGCCCGTGAAGCCCTGGAAGGAGAGGTCGATGTAGCGAGCCTTGGTCAGCTGTCCGATCTCACGAGGGAGCTTGCCGGAGAGGGTGTAGAGGTTATCACGATGCTCACGAGCCGTCTTTGGATCGCCATTCCACCACTGACTGAGGTCGTAGCGGCTGTTGCTTAGGTCAAGGGTGTCGATCTCCTTGAGCTGACCGATGGCAGCAGGCAGTTCGCCGGTGAGGTTCGTGAAGCGAAGACGCAGGGAGTTCAGGCGGGTAAGCTGGAAGAGTTCCTCAGGGATGCTTCCCGAGATCTCACGGTTGTACTGGAGCTGGAGCGTACGTAGCGCCGTGAGCTGACCGATAGAGGTAGGGATGGTACCCTTGAGGTTGTTCGCCCCTAGGTAGAGCGCCGTGACACGAGGCTCACCAGCGACCTTAGTGACCTGGACGCCGTACCACTTGCTCAGGGGCTGTTCGCTTGCCCAGTAGTTGGAGTTAGACCAGTTCATCCCACCGAGGGAGTTGAAGAGATCGACTAGCGCCAGACTGTCTGTCTGGAGCGAGCCGGAGAGGGGAGCAGTGAGCTCTGTCTCAGCAGAGAGGTCTCCTGTACGTGGGGCATCCTGTGCACCCTTGCTACAGCTAGATACCCCTGAGCCAATGGCGAGAAGCGTCAGTGCAGATAGAAGAGATTTCTTCATCGAGAGGTGATGTAATTTAGTGAATGATTATTACTCAAGGTACGCTCTGGCCTTAGCCCCCGAAGGGGTAAGACCAAAGCGTCCGGTGAATACGATGTACGAGTTAAGCGAGGGCTGTATCTGGGCTCAAAGCTCTGAGCTCAGCCTTCGCTATGGGATGAAGTAGAAGCCTGCGGGGAAGGCATTCACATGCTCACGCTTCAGGAGGACCTTCCCGTCGTGATCGAGGATCAGCGTGACGTTCTTCTTGTAGGTGCTATAGTCCCCGAAGGAAGCATAGTAGATATGTCCGGTCTTAGGATCAATGCCGAGGCTATTGTAGTACATCTTAGCCTGCTTATCTACCTTCTGGACATCGACGATCTCCTTAGTCTCACCCGTAGAGAAGTCGTGGCGGTAGATGACCGAACTCTGCTCCGTGAAGAAGATCTGATTAGCACGAGCGAAGATGGCAGAGGTTGCCGTCCACTGCTTGTCAAGCGACTGAGTAGTGGTGTGCTTGTCGAGGATCTTGACCCCCGAAGCAGATACGCTTACCTTGGCAAGAGTATTAGGCTTGGAGTAAGAGAGCCAGAGCTGACCGTCAGGAGCAAGTGCTAGCCCTGAGGGTGAGCCTTCGGGAAGGGTGAAGGTCTGCTTCACTTCCTCGTCCTGGATCACTAGGAGCTTATTCGTAGACGTCGTAGCGATGACGAGCTCACCGATGGTGACCATACGAAGCTTGTTAGCCTTCTCCGTGCCTGGGATGAGCTTGAAGCTACCCTCCTCTGTACCTCGATAGATACCCTTATTCCCTCGGAGGTAGATGCGACTATGCACGACAGCGATATGCGTAGGCCAGTCCTTGGCGAGAGTAGCGTCGTTGATGACCTTGTGCTTCTCTAGCGTCTTAGCGTCAGCGATGGTCAGTAGGCCTTCGCCCCCATTCTTAGGACCATTCTGCGAGATGATGTAGACCTTACCATTGGCAAAGGTCATATCCTGGCAGACATTACCGAGCTTCGTGCCATTGACACGGATGTAAGCGCTGTCGAGGACAAACTGCTTCGAGGCGTCGATATAGGTAAGCGTACCCGTCTCGTTGCCGAAGTTCCCCTCGTTGAGGAGGAAGGCTCCCGAGGTGAAGCGAGCGGTGACAGAGAAGTCCTTGCTTACCTTCTCCCCGCTCGTCTTATCTATGAGGCTTACCTGATAGCGACCTACACGAGGCTGGGTGAAGGCGTAGTCCTTACCTTCGGCGACTTCCTTGCCATTGATCACCCAGCTGAGCTTAGCATCGGCCTTCGCTCCCTGAGCAGAGAGGCGTACGGTATCAAACTGTAGGAGGTCGGTCGTCTTAGCCTCGATCGTAAACCCAGGCTGAGGGGTGGGGGTAGGCTTGGGCGAAGGATCATCCTTCTTACATGCAGTAGCTAGGCTGAGGATACCAGCGAGCCCTGCGAGGAGGAGTTTCTTATTCATATAGTGATGAGTTTAGGTTTGTCTTGTCTATCTGGTGGGGATGTCCTCCTTGAGGAGGTGTAGGTCATTGACGCCTGCTACTTCAGTAGAGCATTCACCGAGCCAGCCGTTGACCTGGTTGACACCTGTATGGATGCGTACGAAGTCGATACCGGGGAGGTGCACCTTGCGACCATACTTGTCGATGGCCCAGTCAATATCGATAGCGGAGTCGGCTAGGTCGTTCTTCTCATTGTCTACATAGCCGTAGCGGAACTTGAAGAGGACATAGTAGCGCCCTACACCACTCTGGTCTCTGGAGTTTTGTGGTAGGCGTGTACCACGGAGGGTGAGCTTATCTCCCTTGATCCACTTGGGGTAGTAGGTCTGCTTGTGGAAGGTATTCTTAGGTAGCCAACCAGAGCCACCCTTATTGTCGGTCCAGTGTACGTACTGTACGATCCCTACGAAGGGGACACCGGTGTCGGGAGACATCTCTTCCTTGGTGGGGCGCTCATAGGTCAACTCGTAGTCTCGGTAGAAGTTCATATCCGATCCGGGGACAGCCTTCACAAGGTCGTACCAAGGTTCCTTGGTATGATCTACGTGGGCGCTACCCTCGATCTCATACCATTCGTTCTCGTCAGGCTTACCATTGCGGTTCACGTCGTAGGCTACCATGATCACACCGGGTTCACAGCTACCACCATCATAAGGGTCCTTATTTTCATTGGCATAGAAGGCATTGCCTAGGACTCGGAAGTCACGCTTGCCAGGGACGTTGAGGATGGTATGGTCGAAGCCTACAGTGATGTAGCCTCCCCAGCCACCGAGGGTGACGAGGCTACGCTGGTTGTTGGCTAGGTATTCGAGTGCCTTCTCGTTCATCTTCTCCTGAGTGTCCCCATCTTCGTACTCGGGGAGCTCGTTGGTGAACTGTCCCACGGCTGGTAGGTACTCGAGGACTCGAGTGACATAAGGCGTAGCGTTGGGATTGACCTCTGGCTTAGGGAACACAGGGACGGGAGGGACGACAGGAGGCTTAGGGGCTTCGTCCTTCTTACAGGAGACGACGGAGACAGTGCCTAGTGCTAGGAGCGCCATCAGGAGGGAGCTCCAGGGATGGAAGGGTTTCATAGCTGTAGGTGTTTACTTGGGTTGAAGTTGCTTGCGTGTGAAGGCGAAGTGTGCAGGGATGTCCCCTGTCGTGACCGACCACTTGCGTGTACCTGTCTTCAGGTCATAGCAGTGGAGTTTGCCTGGGGTGACGTAGTTCTTAGCGTCGGTGACGTAGAACTCTCCTCGCTCCCTATTAGTAGCGATGCCGTAGGGGATCTTGATATCCTTAGCCGTGCCGTCCTTGATGAAGTCTCGGTCGATGACCTCCTGAGTCTTGGTGTCGATGACGGTGTAGCTGATGGTATTCTCCCCAGTGAGGTAGCTCCACTCGGTGCTGTAGACGAAGAGGGAGTCGCCGGAGAGGGTCATGTTGGAGCACGAGACGTCGAGGGTCTTGGTCACCTGCTCGGTCTTGGGGTCGAAGACGAACATCTTCGAGGGGACGTGATAGTAGTCTCCTCGAGAAGATACCCAGATCTTCCCATAGTTGTCTAGCTCGAGACGGTGGAGGTTGATGGCGACATCGACCTTCTTCTCTTCGGTGAAGGTCTTCAGGTCGATGATGGAGATGGTCTTGTCGTAGTTGGGGACGCGGTAGCCACCTGAGTTGGCTACGTAGAGCTTGTCGCCGTAGATGACGATCTCGTCGGGCTGGTAGCCTACGGGGCATTCGGCTACGACCTTGAGGGTAGCGGTATCGACCTTGGCTACATAGCCCAGGCGTGCATTGGGGTCGATCTTCACAGGGCCAGCATAAGAGCTGACATAGGCGAAGCCATCCTTGAAGACGATGTAGCGGCAGTTAGGGATAGAGATCTTCCCGATATGCTTGGCTGTATTGACGTCCATGACCTCGATGAGGTGGGAGACGTTGATGACAGCGTAGAGACGGTTGCCGTAGATCTGTAGGTCGTTGCCTACGTCACCGAGCTCCTTGACGACACCGGGGTTGCGTTCGGCATAGATATTACGGGTGTACTTACCGGTCTCGTAGTCATAGTAGTCGAGGGTGGACTTATTAGAGCCCATGTTCGCCTCATTGAGTAGGAAGAAGCCCTTAATAGGGCCGGCAGGCTCTGGCTTCCCCCCTTGCTCTTCAGAAGAGGGGATGATCTCATCCTCCTTGCGACAGGAGGAGAGGGAGAGGGCAAAGATACCTACCCAGAGGAGTAGGCGGGTGATGGATGAAGTCTTCATAGCTAGGGCGGTAGTCATAGGGTATAGTCGATCTTGAGCTTGGTGTTGATACCAGGCATCGGATAGGAGCGTACGACTTCGTACTGCTGGTTGAGGAGGTTGTTGACCTCGGCGGTGAGTCGTAGGCTGTGCTTCTTCAGAGTGAAGAGGCGGGAGAGGGAGAGATCGCTGGTGTACCAAGGGCGGGTATAGTTCTCTCGGATGTTGGCACTGGCATCGTAGCGCTCTCCGGTGTAGATGAAGCTGTAGTTGAGGTCCCATCCGCCCCAGGCAAGAGATACGATGGCCGAGCCACTATGCCAAGGGATGTAGGGGATCTGCCCTCCATAGTAGGTGTCGGAGGGATCGGTAAGGTCTTGGGCTCGCTGGTAGGTGTAGGTCAGGCGTGTAGAGGCACGTACCTTGTCGAAGCGCCACCCTGCCTCCAGAGCAAGGTCTATACCTCGGATACGGACGTGACCAAGGTTGACCATCGTCCACTGGAACTGGTTGGAGGTGGGCATAGCGATGATCTTGTCATCGACATAGTTCAGGTAGCCGTCTACCTGCACTTCGAGCGAGCGGAGTACGCCCCGACTGAAGGGCTTGGTATAGACCAGCCCTAGGTCGTACTGGGTCGTGTACTCGGGTCGAAGGTATTTATTCCCAATGAAGGTATAGTAGAGATCGTTGAAGGTAGGCATGCGGAATATCCGCTTGTAGAAGCCTCTCACGCTCAGTTCGTGCTGTGACCACGGTTTGTAGCTGAGGATGAAGGTAGGTGTCCACTCGCTCTTCTCGGGTGCTTGGCCGTCCTTAGCCTTCGTCCAGTCGTGTACATAGGTATGGAGGAGGCTGGCCTGAGCCTTGAGCCCTCGGTAGGTGAAGTCTGAGGCAAGGGCGGTGAGCGCCGTCAGGCGGGTAGGGTAGGCGAAGGCGTAGAGGTCGGCCGAGAGCGTATTGTACTGCAGGTCCGAAGACAGCGCTAGTCGCCAGCTGTCGGTGAGGGCAAGTTGATGCGCCGACGAGAGGTAAGCCTCCTGCTGATAGTAGTGATTGTTGACGTACATCGTCGTCACATCCAGCCGAGGATCAGAGAGGTAGTGGAGGTAGTCGTGGGCGAACTTCCCATTGAGGAGGAGCGTATAGCGCCCGAAGCTCTTACGTAGGGATCCCTGAGCCATCAGGTCGGTGTCCCACTGGCGATCCTCGTGCTTGAACTTCCCCGGCTCTTCACGGACAAAGGCTCCGGGGTAGCCTCGCTCTGAGCGGTAGAGGTAGGCTTTGGCTCGCCATTCCCCTTCGTCGATACGGCCGAAGAGCCCCGCCTCGAAGCGGAGGGAGCGCACGTCGCCGTTGTGTCGGATACTGGTAGTGTCGTAGCCGTTCTTCTTCTTGTAGGAGAAGCTGTAGCGCCCCGAGGTGTAGAGGTATTCGCTACTGATGGAGAGGTCAAGGGAGGGGCTTAGTCGATGCTCCCAGAGGAGGGAGGGATTGATCGTGGAGAAGGAGCCCACCTTGAGGGAGGCCTTCAGATGATCCCGCTTGGTAGCTGATACATCGGGGCGTCGGGTAGTCATGTAGAGCGCCGCTGCGGAGGCAAAGCTCTTGGCGGGCTGGAGGATGGTGCTACGCTGACCATTGTATATAGAGACCGACTCCATGTTGTCCAGGGAGAAGCGCCCGAGGTCGATCTGCCCGTTCTGCGCATTGCCTAGCTGGAGACCGTCGTAGAAGACCCCGACATGCTGGGAGCCCATACTGCGGATATTCACCGTCTTGAGCCCACCGATACCGCCGTAGTCCTTGATCTGGACGCCTGCGAAGTAGCGAAGGGCATCGGCGACACTCACGGCACTGAGGCGCTGAAGTTCACGACCCGAGAGGGTTTGGGCAGGGATGACATCCTTCGAGACAAAGCGCTCTCGGACCACCACCCCTTCGATGAAGTGGAGGCTGTCGGCTTGGCGCTGAGCCCATCCCGTGCTACAGGAGAGGAGGGCAAGAGCGACCACAGCCCATCGGCTGAGGCTACGCGTCAAAGTGGTCATCGATACAATATACTCCAGGTTGGCTAATCGGTAAGGCTTTGGATTCTGTGTCTTCCCGCTATTAGCACTCGTGCAAAGGTACGGATTTTGCCCCAATCGCTAGGGTCGGGACTCGGGGAAGATGAGGCGAAAAAATGGGGGCGCTCCAGCCCGCTTGGTAAAAGGCTTCTAAAGGGGTGCCCCAAAACCTACGGTAGGTCGTCTCTGCGACCTACCGTGGGTCGTCTTCACGACCTACTGTAGGTTTTTTCGACGACCTACCGTAGGTCCCTCTGACCCCTCCCTCTAGGAGCGCAATGTGTATAATTGTAGACTTATGCTTAATTTTGATACAGAGGGACGAGAGAAGCCTCCCGTCCGCTCACTCGACAGCATATACATTCACCACCTTACTGTACTGCACGATCATGATCCTCGAGACGAGTTGGGAAGTCTGCAACAAGATGGGAGGGATCTATACCGTCCTCTCCTCACGAGCAGATGTGATGACCCAGCGCCACCCCGATAAGGTATGCTTCATAGGGCCTCTGCTCACGGGCGAAGGCAAGTCTCTCCCCTTAGACTTCATCCCTGGGGCTATCCCCGAGCTCGAGGGCTGGACGAAGGAGGTACTCCCCACGCTTGGGCTACGTGTCAAGACAGGACACTGGGCGGTCTCAGGCGAGCCCCCCGTGCTCCTGGTGGACTTCTCCCCGCTCTGGGAGGAGAAGGGTGACCTGTACTTCGAGCTCTGGAGAGCCTATGGTCTGGAGAGTGACAAGGGCTACGGCGACTACGATGAGTGTAGTCTCTTCGCTGTGGCTGCTGCCCGACTGATGGAGAGCATCGCCTCCTGGACGGCGGAGCCCACGACGGCGATCTTCAACGAATGGCAGACGGCCATGGGACTCCTCTACCTCAGGCAGCATGCTCCCGAGGTACGTACCCTCTTCATCACCCACGCCACGACGATCGGGCGCTCCATCGCTGGCAATGACAAGGAGCTCTACACCTACATGGACCAGTACGATGGGGATCAGATGGCTCGTGAGCTAGGTGTCGAGGCTAAGCACGCCGTGGAGAAGCTCGCTGCACACGAGGCATCGGTCTTCGCTACCGTCAGCAAGCTCACTGCTCGGGAGGCTAAGCAACTCCTCGGGCGTGAACCAGTAGTCCTGCCCAATGGCTTCCACATCGGAGGCTCTCCCTTCACCGCCCCGATGCAGTCGAAGCGCCGTAAGATGCGTCGCCTCCTCGCTCAGGTGGCTTCCCGCCTCTACGCACGACCCATTGACCCTGAGAAGGCCTTCTTCGTATCTCTGGGGGGGCGCTATGAGTACCGCAATAAGGGCATCGACCTCTTCATCGAGTCCCTCTACCACTTCCAGACAAGCTACACGGCAGAGCGGGAAGTCGTCGCCTTCCTCCTCGTCCCCGCCTGGGAGGCTGGTCCTCGATCCGAACTGCAGTACCTCCTCAGCCATCCCGCCGAAGAGCAGGAGCGCCCCCTACAGTACCCCTGCCTCTCCCACTGGCTCTACAACACCGAGAACGACCGTGCCGTAGCCCACATCCGTCATCGTGGGCTCGACCGTGCAGAAGGGCATGTCAAGGTCATCTTCGTACCCTGCTACCTCAACGGCATCGACGGGATCTTCGACCAGACCTATTATGACCTCCTGCAGGGGATGGACCTCACCATCTACCCCAGCTACTACGAGCCTTGGGGCTACACGCCCCTGGAGAGTATCCGCTATGGTGTGCCGACGATCACGACGACCCTAGCGGGCTTCGGACTCTGGGCCGAAGAGGAGGAAGCGACCTCTCCCTTCGCAGAAGCGCCCTGCCCTCCTGTGCACGTCGTAGAGCGAACCGATACCAACATCCTCGAGACCATCCAGACGATCTCCTCCCTCATCCGTGAACAGCTTCACCTGAGCCCCGAGGAGGCTAAGGCTCAGCGTCGCCTAGCCTATGAGCTGGCTCGCCGTGCTGACTGGAAGCTCTTCTACCGGCACTACGAGGAGGCCTACAAGCTCACCGAGGAGCTACCTTCCCTCTTCTCTTAGAGCGGGGAGGTGCCCTAGCCTTCCCTTCGGGATAAAAGCAGATCGCCCCTGCAGTCCAGTGTAGACTGCAGGGGCGATCTCTTTATCAAAAGGGTGGGGAAGGCCTAGCCTTCCTCCTCGAGGAACTGGTCGATCCACAGCACCGAACCATCCCAGACGGCGAAGGAATTGTACTGAAGCCAATCCCCCAGGATGACGATCCGCTTCTCCCCTCTTAGAGCGAGGTCCACCAGCAGATGCCGGTGTCCGAAGAGGTAGTAGTCCACCTCGGGATGCTCCTCGATATGAGCCTTCGTCCAGCGGACGAGCCACTCCTTCTCGATCTCGAAGTATTCATTGTGATAGGCGTGGGGGATCTGTCCTACGGTGGCCTTGCGTACCCCTCTCTTGCGACTCCTCAACGAGCAGCTCAGAGCGAAGCCCACCGTCCAGCGGGGATGGACCGCTGCGTAGAGGCACCGAGCGACGGGATGACGGAAGAGACGGTAGAGGAACCTATTCGTCCACGAAAGTCCACAGTACTCCTTGTCGCCATGCGCTAGTCGGAAGGTCTTCCCATCCAGCGTGACAAGGGCCTCTTCGTGATGCACCTGAGCTCCCAACTCCTTCTCTAGGTAGTCGGCGAACCAGACATCATGATTGCCCGCAAAGAAGTGGATCTCGATCCCCTGATCCGCCATAAGGGCGACCTGACCGAGGAAGCGTACATGCCCCCGAGGGACGACCGTGCGGTACTCAAACCAGTAGTCGAACATATCCCCGAGGAAGTACACCGCACGAGCATCCCCTTCGATACTCTGAAGCCAGCGCACCAGACGGCACTCTACCGCCCGAGGGTCAGCATGATAGCCCGACCCCAGGTGTGCATCGCTCGTGAAGTAGACCTTAGTCCGTCCGTCCATAGTCTTATAGGAAGCCGAGCTCCAGCATGGCTTCTTCGCTCATCATGTCCTTATTCCACTCGGGCTCGAAGGTCAGCTGGATCTCTACCCCACTGACCCCAGGGACGTCCTCGACCTTCATACGTACATCCTCGAGGATGAAGTCTGCGGCGGGGCAGTTAGGTGCGGTGAGTGTCATCGTGATCGTGACGAACATCTCATCCGTCAGTTCCACGCAGTAGATGAGCCCGAGATCGTAGACGTTGACGGGGATCTCAGGGTCGTAGACGGTGCGTAGTGCCGCTACTATATCCTCCTCGATACGGAGGTATTCGTTTTCTAGTTCTTCTGCCATAAGATGGGTGATAGCGAGACGGGTGAAGTCCCTCTCTATAGAGAGAAATAGGGAGAGCCCCCTGTAGGTTCGCTAGAGGTGAAGCGTGCGGTCACATTGGGCCGCTACGTCGGGATGGTGCGTGATGAATATGACGAGCCTATCAGAGGCATGGGCTCGTAGGTAGCCGAGGAATTGGGCTTCGGTATCTTGGTCTAGGGCTGAGGTCGCTTCGTCCAGCAGAAGGATCTTCCCTGGGCGCAGCAGGGCACGAGCGATAGCGATACGCTGTGCTTGCCCTTCGGAGAGCCCTAGACCTCGCTCCCCGATGACCGTATCTAGGCCCTTGGGTAGATCGAAGACAAAGTCTGCTACCGCTAGGTGTAGTACTCGCTTGAGATCGGCATCGGTGGCCTCTTCGTCCCCGATGAGGAGATTGTCTCGTATCGTACCGCTGAAGAGCGATCCGCCCTGAGGGACGTAGACGAAGTTCCCTCGGGTGATCTCGTTCACTGGATAGGTGCCCGTCGCCGAAGTGAGGTTGATCGTGCCTTCTGTCGGGGGTACGAGCCCCAGGAGTAGACGTAGTAGTGTCGTCTTGCCTGCACCGGTGCGCCCCATCAGAGCGATCATCTCTCCCGAAGAGGCTTCTAGGGAGAAGTGTTGGTAGACCCAATCTTCGTCCTCGACGTAGCGGAAGCTCATATCCTTGACCTGGAGACGCACAGGACCAGTCAGCTGTACACTGCGCCCCGTCTGCTCGGTCTTGAACTCAAGGAGATTCACTAGACGGTCCAGCGAAGACTTGGATGATATAAGGGAGGGAAGGATACCGATGAGGGTAGTCAGAGGTGACTGTATGCGTGCTACGAGCTGGAGGAACGATGTCATCAGCCCGAAGGTGATCGTCCCGCCATAGAGCCCACGAGCACTCCAGAGGAAGGCGACGATATATCCGCTGGAGAAAGCCCCCTGCATGAGGAGGTTAGCGAAGACCGATACGAAGGTCTGACGCTTCACCGCACGGAGGTACTTCCCCTGACGCATCAGTAGGTAGTCGATCGAGGTAGCTTGGCGCTCGAAGGTACGGATGACCGTCTGGTTGAGTAGTGTCTCTTGGATCTGTGCTGTGATCTCACTCTCCGCCTGCTTCATCTCATCGGTATAGTGACGCATGCGCTTGTAGTAGACCTTGCTGAAGATCGCCAGTAGTGGCATCCCCACCCCTAGGATGAGGGCAAGCGTAGGATTGAAGTAATAGAGGAGACAGAGTGCCCCAAGGAGCTGTGCTGCTGCCAGGATCGCTGTCGGGAGTGAAGAGACGAAGAATGTGACTAGCCCATCTGTATCCTTGAGCATACGCACCACCATATCCCCGCTGTGCATCTGCCCGAGGTTAGACCAGCGTGTATAGAGGAGATGGGCGAAGACCTTTGATTGTACGGCATTGCTCATCTTGGCGCCGGTGTAGTTCGTCAGACGCACCGAGATGATCCGGAAGAGTACTTGTAGAGCGAGGGTGATGACCAGAGCTGCCGAGAAGGTGTGTATGGAGCCTGCTCTCTGATGTGCAGCGATGTCGATGACACACTTAGAGAGCCAGATGAAGACAAGGTTAGTAGCGACGGTACCAAGACCGAAGAGGATGATCAGGATGATCCCCCACTTGTGTCCTCTCAGGATGAAGCGTACTAGGTCGATCATCTCCTGCGACGTACTAGGAGTAGAAGATGCCCGAGTACCGATCCCCAGATGATGCGGGAAGCATGGACAGGGGTGATGGAGTAGAGTCGGCGAGATCGGCGTGCTTTGAAGACGAGCTTACGCCAGTTCGTGACCCATACGTTCTGCGACTTGCCTGGGCGCTGTGCAAAGCCGAAGTTGCCACTATAGAGGACGTCTAGCATCACCTGGTCTGTATTGGGGTCTTCCTGCTCCAGCAGAGGGAAGGGGAAGATGCTTGGGGAGACACGGAGGTGACGGATCGCAGCTTGGGCAAAGAGCTGCATCGGATAGAGGATATCCAGCTCACGGGCATAGGAGAGGATCTTGTCCTGGTCGAGCTGCCCCTTCAGCTGGGTCATCAGGAGGAGCCAGTCGCTGTACTGACGAAAGCCTACGCCCCAGTGTAGCCAATGGAAGAAGAGGTGGATGAAGACATAGACGACATTGAGCTCGTGAGGGAGCGTATCTACGGTGTAGTCTCCGAGAGATAGGGGGATGAGGCTCCCTGACTCTGTAGCCTCACGGACGAGCTTGTCGAAGGCTCTATTGTGTCGCTTATGGTCGAAGAAGACGGCACGGGCATGATTCTCGATGACCGTACGGCCGTAGGAGAAGGCCGTATGCCCATAGCGTACCTCTGAGTCGTCGTGTAGATGGAAGCCCTGCTCAGTCAGCAGATGATTGGCTTTTTCATAGTGGTCGCCAGAGGTGAAGAGCACATCTAGGTCTCCCCCTGAGCGCAGGGATGGATCGGGGTAATATGGGCTGAGGCTTAGCCCCTTGAGTAGGATGAAGGGCAGACCTGCCTCTTCGTAGAGCTTGGAGAGCTTGCCTAGGGCGCCGGTGAGGTAGATATTAGCTCGTCGTGTCAGCTCGATCTCGGAGAAGATCGTCAGACACAGGTTGCGATTGGGCAGCGAGCCCTTAGGTAGCGTAAGGATTCGGTCCCCGACGAAGGCGGGTACAGCATGGGAGGTGGCTAGGCGATGTATCCTACGCCACGACCGCTCCTCTAGGCCTGCGAAGAGCTCAGGTCTAGGAAGCTCGCTGTGTAGAGCACAGCTCAGGAGCTCCAGGAAGAGCTCCTCATCATGGGTGAGTGTAGCTGTGGTGCTCAATCGATGATCTCTGCCTCTTTGAGCATCTGTATAAGGAGCTCAACGTCGGCACGAGCCTGCTCCCCACTTACTTCATAGCGGTCGGTCAGGAGCTCTACCCAGTCCTCTAGGGTGAAGTCCTTCCCTCGTACACTCTCGATGAGATAAGCTGCACTATCGTTGAGGCTCACGGCCTGTGTATAGTCTAAGCTATCACCAGAGCCCACGATCATGATATACTCATCGGCAATCTTACGTAGAGAGATTTGGTCTTTGATTCTCATCCTATGGTTGTGATTTGTTGTTTGTCGTTGCTGAGCTTTCCTCCGCTGTGTCTCTGGGCGTTAGTCCCAGTCCTCCTCCCAGTCGAAGAGGTCTAGATCCTCGGGTAGATCGTCTGCAAACTGATCCAGGTCTCGGCGGTCCTTCTTGGTGGGTCGCCCTAAGCCTTTCGCTCGGTCGACGAAGCCAGAGATACGCTGGAGCTCTAGGATCTCGTACTGAGAGGCTGGTGTGACATTCTCCATATATTGGGGGACGAGCTTAGCGCCCACCCGATGTCCTAAGAGATCGAGCACACGGAAGGAATACTCTATCGGAGGTTTACGGACGGAGATGACTTCCCCACGCTGTACGAGTCGAGAAGGCTTGACACTCGTCCCTGCGATACTGACACGCCCTTTCTTGCAAGCGTCTGTTGCGATCGAGCGGGTCTTGAATATGCGGACGGCCCAGAGCCATTTGTCTACACGAACTTCTTCCATACACTCCTTCTAGAGTTTTAGCAAAGATATGTAATCTCTGTCGAAATCTATTGTCTCCACCCCGAAGATCGTGATAGAGGGTATCTATCTCACGTCTCTTTGCGGGGCTTTAGGTTAAGAAACTGCTAGAAAACGACCTAATGTTAGCCGGAAAGGTGAATAAATCGAGGGAGTCCTTTCCACCTATTGGTATCCCAAACTGAGGGCTAAGGAAGGCTCCTACTCCTGAGGGTAGTCGCCTGCCTAAGGTGTCTTAAGCAGGCGCTGGATCTCACTGAGCTTATTGAGTGCCTCTAGTGGGGTGAGGCTGTCGATCTGCACCGAGAGGAGACGCTCACGGATATCGGAGAGTACAGGGTCATCGAGCTGGAAGAAGCTCATCTGTACGCCCGTAGAGATCTGCTCGGTAGGTAGCGTGTCGGGGCTGGGGGCACGGCTGACCTGCACCTCGGCACCTAGGCCTGTGACTTCGTGGATATGAGCCGACTCGAGCTGGGCAAGGATCTCGCTGGCTCGGGTGGTGATGCTCTGTGGCATCCCCCCCAGACGTGCTACCTGAATCCCGAAGCTATGTTCGCTCCCCCCACGGACGAGCTTACGTAGGAAGAGCATCTTCCCTTCGATCTCTCGGGCGGAGACGTTGTAGTTCTTCACTCGGGGAAGGCGTGCTTCGAGGTCATTGAGCTCGTGGTAGTGCGTGGCGAAGAGCGTCTTAGGTCTTCCGTGGGGATTATCGTGGAGGTACTCGATGATCGCCCAGGCGATGGAGATCCCATCATAGGTGCTCGTCCCACGGCCGAGCTCGTCGAAGAGGACGAGGGAGCGTGGTGTGAGGGCATTGAGGATACTGGAGGCCTCCTGCATCTCGACCATGAAGGTCGACTCGCCCCGTGAGATATTGTCCGAAGCTCCTACACGGGTGAAGATCCCGTCGGTGAGCCCTAGATGAGCGGCCTCTGCCGGCACGAAGGAGCCGATCTGAGCTAGGAGGACGATCAGTGCCGTCTGGCGTAGCAGGGCGGACTTACCACTCATATTAGGCCCAGTGATGACCATGATCTGCGTCTCGTCTTCGTCGAGGTGTACATCGTTTGGCACATAGGTCTGTCCGAAGGGGAGCTGTTGCTCGATCACGGGGTGTCGCCCTGCTCGTATGTCGATGATGAGTCCGTCGTCGACCACAGGGCAAGCATAGCGGTCTCGTACGGCGACCTCGGAGAGGGCGGTGAGGCAGTCTACCTCGGCGATGAGGCGAGCGTTCTGCTGGAGGGCACGGATGAAGCGGGATAGTCGCACGAGGAGCTCAGCGTAGAGTCGGCTCTCGAGGCTAGCGATGCGCTCCTCGGCACCTAGGATCTTCTCCTCGTATTCCTTCAGTTCGGGGAAGATGTAGCGCTCTGCATTGACCAGAGTCTGCTTACGGGTCCAGTCCTCGGGTACCTTATCCTTGTGCGTGGAGCGAACCTCCACATAGTAGCCGAAGACATTATTGAAGGCGACCTTGAGCGAAGAGATGCCGGTACGCTCGCTCTCCCGTCGCTGGAGCTGAAGGAGGTAGTCCTTGCCGTGGGTGGAGAGCTGACGCAGTTCGTCGAGCTCGGGGCTGATGCCCGGGGAGATGGTAGCACCACGGCCAAGGGCAGAAGGGGGCTCTTCGGTCAGAGTATGCTCGATGTCAGAGATGAGCTCTTCGGTAGGGGCTAGTCGGGTGGCTATCTGGGCTAGGTCGGCGGAGTCGGAGCTGGAGGCAAGGGCTCCCAGCTGATTGATCTGTCGGAGGGAGACGGCCAGCTGGCGCACTTCACGAGGAGAGATGCGTCCGACGGCCGCCTTCGATGCTAGGCGCTCGAGGTCACCGATGCCGAGGAGGAGTTCGGTGAAGGTGCGACGGAGCTCGTGCCCTCGCACGAGGTCGCCGACGATACGCTGACGTCGGTGGATCTCACCGAGGTCGATCAGCGGGAAGGAGAGCCAGTGTCTCAGGAGTCGTCCACCCATGGCGGTCTCCGTGCAGTCGATGATGTCGAGGAGGCTTTTCCCTTCCTCCCGATTCATCGGAGCTAGGATCTCAAGGCTTCGGAGGGTGAAGCTGTCCAGACGCATGTAGCTCAGCCGATCGATACTGCGGAGCGTGGTGATGTGCCCCAGTTCGGTGTGGCTCGTGAGCTCCAGATAGTTGAGGATCGCCCCAGCGACAGCTATCGAGGCGGGCCGCTGCTCAAGTCCTAGACCCTTGAGACTCTGCAGGCCGAAGTGGGTGGTGAGCTTACGGCGGTTGTTCTCCACGGCGAAGCTCCAGTCCTCGACCTCGAAGACGAAGCCTCGGTAGGAGAAGAGACGGTCGAGTAGGCTCCGAGTGCTTCGCTCGACGAGGACCTCCTTCGGCTGGTAGGAACTCAGGAGCTTCTCTAGATGCTCGGGGCTTCCCTCAGAGACGACGAATTCGCCCGTGGAGATGTCGAGGAAGGCGATGCTCCCTGGCCCCTCTTCCCCCGAAGGGAGGTAGAGGGCGGCTAGGTAGTTATTCTCCTTGCTCCTGAGCACATTGTCTCCGAGCACGACCCCAGGGGTGACGAGCTCGGTGATGCCTCGCTTGACGAGCTTCTTCGTGAGCTTGGGGTCTTCGAGCTGATCACAGATAGCTACACGACGCCCGGCACGTACGAGCTTGGGCAGATAGCTATCCAGCGCATGGTGGGGGAAGCCTGCCAGCTCGACGTGCATCGCCGAACCATTGGCTCGACGGGTAAGGGTGATCCCCAGGATCTCGGCCGCAGCGATGGCGTCATCACTAAAGGTCTCATAGAAGTCACCGACCCGGAAGAGTAGGATCGCATCGGGGTGCTTACCCTTGAGCTCCAGGTACTGCTTCATCAGAGGGGTCTCAGCGATTTTCTTTGCCATAGTATCTAGGGGATGGAGGAGTGAGGAGGGGATTACTTCCCTTCAGGGGAGAGGACGTCCTTGAGGAGCTCGGCGAAGAACTCCCCACGGGTCAGGCGACCGTGGTCGACGACGACACACTCGACTTCGCCACGGGCAGCTAGCGTGCCGTCCAGGTGAAGGATGTCCTGATGGAAGATCAGCTTAGGTGCTCGCATCGAGCAGCGAATGGCCGAGCGGAAGCTGTCGCCACTGCGTAGGCTCTTCTTGTAGGAGATGGTGACCTTGGTGACGAAAGCATCGAGGCCGTCCTCGTGCATCTGGCCGAAGTTGGCGCCGAGACTCTCGAGGAATTCATGACGTGTGTGCTCCATGTAGTGCTGGTAGTTGGCGTTGTTCACTACGCCCTGAAGGTCGCATTCGTAGTCACGGACCTTCATGTCCAAGTTGAAGATGTAATTCAAAGCGGTCTTTTGTTTGTAGCCCAATATCTAGGGCGAGGGTGAATGAACCGTAGCCGGTGAAGGGAGGTAGGGCCTTCTGCTACGACGATGCAAAGTTACACGAAATGCCTGAGCTATACCCTCCGAGACGACCTACGGTAGGTCGTCGAAAAAACCTACTGTAGGTCGCATCGACGACCTACTGTGGGTCGGTAAGGCGACCTACAGTAGGTTTTTTTCGGGCTCGTCGGTGGATGCCCTTCATGACCCTTCGCAAAGCCTGATCATAAGCGACTTTGCGAAGGGTCGGAAGTTCGCCGATCGAGAGGCGAAAAAAGAGCGGTTTTTTGGTGAATTTTCCTCGGGCTCAGAAGCCCTCCTTGGAGCCCTCCTTCGAGAGCCATCAGGAGGGTAGGTAGCGGAGGTAAAATAGGGTGGAAAGACGGGCTTCTGAAAGAATTTACGGAAGTGCGTCGCTCGTGTGGATAAATTTCTGTAATTTTGTAGCGTTGAGGACAATCCTCCATCCAAGGGAACTCCTCGGCACCCACCAGATAAAGAAAAATCAGTTTAACGAAACGAAATAATAAGATGATTAAAGTAGGTATCAACGGCTTCGGACGTATCGGCCGTTTTGTCTTCCGTGCTGCCCAGAAGCGTAGCGATATCGAGATCGTAGGTATCAATGACCTCCTCGATGCAGAGTACATGGCTTACATGCTCAAGTACGACACGATGCACGGCCGCTTCGACGGTACGGTAGAAGTCAAGGACGGTAACCTCGTCGTCAACGGTAAGACTATCCGTGTCACGGCTGAGCGTAACCCTGCAGACCTCAAGTGGAGCGAAATCGGCGCTGAATATGTCGTCGAATCCACCGGTCTCTTCCTCTCTAAGGACAAGGCTCAGGGTCACATCGACGCTGGTGCTAAGTACGTCGTGATGTCTGCTCCTTCTAAGGACGACACCCCCATGTTCGTATGCGGTGTCAACACCGACAAGTACGTCAAGGGTACGCAGTTCGTATCCAACGCTTCTTGCACCACCAACTGCCTTGCTCCTCTTGCTAAGGTGCTTCACGACAACTTCGGTATCACCGACGGTCTCATGACCACCGTACACGCTACCACCGCTACCCAGAAGACTGTCGACGGTCCTTCTGTCAAGGACTGGCGTGGTGGCCGTGCTGCTGCTGGCAACATCATCCCTTCTTCTACAGGTGCTGCTAAGGCTGTAGGTAAGGTCATCCCCGAACTCAATGGCAAGCTCACCGGTATGAGCTTCCGTGTCCCTACCCTCGATGTATCTGTCGTTGACCTTACCGTCAACCTCGCTAAGCCTGCTAGCTACGCTGAGATCTGCGAAGCTATCAAGAAGGCTTCCGAAGGTGAACTCAAGGGTATCCTCGGCTACACGGACGAAGATGTCGTATCAAGCGACTTCCTCGGCGACACGCGTACGTCTATCTTCGACGCTAAGGCTGGTATCGCTCTGACGGACAAGTTCGTCAAGCTCGTCAGCTGGTACGACAACGAAATCGGCTACTCCAACAAGGTCCTCGACCTCGTAGCTCACATGGCTAAGGTCAACGGCTAAGCCTGCCTCGACCTTCAGATCACTAGAAGCCCCTGAATCCTTCTATGCCCTCCGTGGCTCCAGGATTCAGGGGCTTCTCCTATTACTATCCTAGGGGTAGTTCCCTCGATCCCTCCCCTACTTCGACCTACAACTATGACGATCAAAAGCTTCATGACCAAGACGCATCGCTTCCTCGGAGCGGTGCTGAGTATCTTCTTCGTCGCTTGGTTCATCTCGGGCCTCGTCCTCATCTATCACAAGTATCCTAAGTACTCGCCTGACGAGGAACTGAAGCATAGCGCTCGCCTACTCGAAGTGCTCCCTTCCGTCGATAGCCTTCGTACAGTCCTCTCCTCTCTGGCGCTGGATACCCTTCCCCTCGAAGAGCTAGAGCTCTCCGGAGGTACCTATGCCGATCCACGGGCTCGCCTCGTGCTTAGCCCCGAGGAGGGAGAGCGCCGTGAACTCGCCTTCGACGGTGACAGCCTCCACGCTCTTGTACTGGATCGCTCTTATCTAGAGAGCATAGCTGGACGCTGGGGTCAGCGTATCGAGCGCATAGATACCCTTGATGACCTTGACCAGTGGACACCCTTCTCCCGCCTCCGGGATGATCTACCCTTCTACCGCCTACACCTCAGTGGAGGTACAGGGCACGAAGTCTATGTATCTAGCGTGACAGGAGAGGTACTTCAGGAGTCGACCCGCAGTGAGCGCCTCTGGGCATGGGTAGGTGCTATCCCCCATTGGATCTACTTCACTTATATCCGTTCGCAGTCAGAGCTCTGGCGCTGGATCATCATTGTCATCGGGGCGTTCGGTGCGTTCATGGCCTTGACAGGCTTCTACCTTGGGATCGTCCACTACCGTACTCGTGCCAAGAAGAAGGCTAAGAAGCTCTTCTCTCCCTTCCCACGCAAACGCTATCAGTGGCACCATTTCTTCGGTACGGTTGGTGGCGTGCTCATCATCGCTTGGGTACTGACGGGTCTGCTGTCTGTGGTGCACTATCCCCGCACGGAGACCAAGGATTATCCCGTCGATCGCCTAGAGGGCAAGCCCCTTGCTCTCGGCGAATATAAGACGGACCTCACTACCCTGCGTCTCGGCGAACCCGAGCTTCGCTCCCTCTCCTTCACTTCGCTAGGTGGGATCCCCATCCTACGAGCCGAAGGAGGCAAGGACGCTCATTGCTATGATGCCCGTAGCACCGAGCCTAAGCTCCTAAGCCTCGATAGTACAGAGATCCTCCGTGAGCTACGTTCGGTCTTCGGCTCGCAGCACCATTACGTGACGGACTACCTGACGAAGTACGACACCTACTATATCCATCGAGCTGGGAAGCGCCCGCTTCCCGTCTGGCGAGTAGCTATAGATACGAAGGATCATCATACGTACTACGTCGATCCGAAGACAGGCTCCTTCCACATGTATGCCGACAATGAGCGTATCGATGCTTGGATGTTCATGAAGTTCCACCGCCTACAGTTCACCTTCCTCGTCAATACCCCTGGAGCGTGGACGGTGGTGATGTGGGTCTGCATGCTGATCGGCCTCGTCACTTCGCTGACGGGTCTGATGCTGACCTTCGACTATGTACGTCGCCTCGTGAAGAAGCGCAAGAAGCATTAGCCCTCCCTTCTCCCCTAGAAACGCCTACTCCCCCACGACTCAGCGCTGAGTCGTGGGGGAGTAGTCATTTAATGCGATCTCTAGTGGGGAAGGGCGCTTCTCTAAGGCAGGGCTCCGAGGAGCGCCGTGATCGAAGGGTAGACTGATCTTGCACCCGAAGGAAGGACGAGTAGCCACCCTTGGTCTGATAGCTCTACCTCGGGATAAGCTCCCGTGCTGGCGGTGACCTCATAGCCGAGGCGCTGTAGGGCACGGCTTGTCCAGATGTAGCGAAGCCCTTCGCCCCGAAGGCAGATCTTCCTCCCTCCGCTCTGTCGTATGGAGAATTCCCCACGCTCCTGATCGTAGCTTAGCCCCGGTGCACCGAAGACACGCTCGATATGTCCGTCGAGGATCAAGTCTTCGGGGGCAGCTGAGACGATCTCCCCTGCCCGATCCATGAGCCAGATGGTATCTGCCCACCCCAGAGCAAGGTCAAGCTCATGCGTAGAGATCAGTATGCTCTTCCCCAGACTACGGGCAAGTGTGCGGAGCATCGTCGTGACCTCCAGACGGGAAGGCAGGTCAAGGTGTGCCGTCGGCTCATCAAGGAGGATGAGCGGAGTCTCTTGGGCTAAGGCACGGGCGATCATCACTCGTTGCTTCTCCCCATCACTGAGGGTCGAGTAGAGACGCTCCTGCATCCCGTCGAGGTGACAGGCGGTGAGGGCCTCATGGATGACTGCCTTGTCTTCGGGGCGGAGGCTACCACGGAAGCCCGTATAGGGGTAGCGCCCGACGGCGACAATATCTGAGATAGACATGTTGCCCGCAGGGATGCGCTCCGTGAGCACGAGGCTCAGTAGTCGTGCTAGCTCCTTCATCTTGAGGCTGGAGAGGGGCTTACCCGAGATGATGACTTCACCCGATAGCGGAGGGAGAAGCCCCGCCATGGTGTGCATGAGCGTCGACTTACCGCTACCATTGGGCCCCATGAGCATGACTACTTCGCCAGGGGTGATGGCTAGCTCGAGGTGGCGAGAGATGACCTTCTCCTCACGGCGGGAGCGGTAGCCCGTGGAGAGATCGTGTAGCTGGATCGTAGGGGGAAGGTTCATCTTAGCGGAAGATCTGGTTCTTGTGGCTTGCCCCGAGGACTACGAGGATGACGACGGGTGCACCCAGTAGCGAAGTGATGGCATTGATCGGTAGGACGAACTGATGCCCTGGGGCTTGGGTGAGGATGTCGCATACGAGCAGAAGGAGCGAACCCGACAGTAGGGTCGCAGGGATGAGTATGCGATGATCGGCCGTGCGGAAGAGCAGACGAACGAAGTGCGGTACCGCCATCCCAAGGAAGGCAATAGGGCCGGTGAAGGCCGTGATGCACCCGGTGATGAGGCTGGTGATGAGGATGAGCGAGCGACGCACCAGACGAATGTTCGTTCCCACGGAGCGGGCATAGTTCTCCCCGAGATTCAGCGCATTCATCTGCTTCGGCATGAGGAGGGAGAGGAAGAGCCCCACGCCGACGATGGGGAGCATGAGCGAGAGCTGTCGCCAGGTCGTCGTGGAGACACTGCCGAAGGACCAGAGGAGGTAGGTCTTGAGGGTCTCCTCCGAACTAAAGTACTGAAGTATCGAGATGACGCTACTGGCGAGGAAGCCGACCATCACCCCGACGATCAGTACCGAGATGATGTCCTGCAGGCGACTAGCTACGGCGGAGATCAGTAGCAGGACGGCCATCGCCCCGATACACGCCGAGAGGATGATCCCCCAGCTATTGACCATCCCCGTAGAGGCAAGCCCCGGGATGAGCGTGTAGGCCATGGTATAGATCGCCACACCAACGCCCGCCCCGCTATTGATCCCGAGGATCGAGGTATCAGCAAGGGGATTGCGGAAGAGCGTCTGCATCTGAAGGCCAGCGATAGCGATGCCTGCCCCCGCCACGAGCGAGGTAAAGGCCTTGGGTAGGCGGAAGTGAAGGATGACGTAGCTACTCGTATGTTCGCCACCACCCCCGAGGAGGGTGTCGATGACCTCACGGGCTGGGATGGAGACGCTTCCCCACATGATGTCGAGGATGAAGGTCAGGATGATCCCCAGCGAGAGGAGGATGAGGAGCAAGGCAGGTCGTTTGTTCATAGGGCTCACGGAGCACGTTTACTTGTCTGCAAAGGTACGGGAAGAAAGCTTATCGAAGCAAGCAAGTTCGTTCCTTCTATCCCGTAGTAAGGCGCTACTTCGAGCCAGCGTATACCCTTCCCGCTCGCAACGTATAGGTCTTGCGAGCAAAACGTATACGTTTGGCGGTGAAAACGTATACGTCTTGGGCAGGAAACGTATACGTTTCAGACTAGGTAGGTTAGGGCAAGTATTTTTGTCCCCTTTCCCTAGGGTAGAATGTCCCCTCTTTTATATCCCTTTTTGCGACCCACGGTAGGTCGCCGAAAAAACCTACTGTAGGTCGGTCGACCGACCTACCGTGGGTCGTCGAGACGACCTACAGTAGGTTTCTTTTCTCGTCCCTCGAAGCTGTAGCCGAAGAGGCTAATGAAGAAGGCTGTGCTCCCCGCCGAAGCGGGAGGCACAGCCTTGTCTTAGATTAGCTGAGGAAGGAGCGGGCTAGAAGTAACCTTCGTTGCTCTGCTCGTTGCCCCCAGAGGTATAGTAGCGATGGAAGTCCATGGCCAGACGCTCCCAGTCAGTCGTGCCGAGGAGCTTCATCATGCGCTGGGCGAAGGTGCGCATCTCTTCGTCGGTGAAGAAGCCATTAGGTGAAGTGAGCTTGTCGAGGGGGATGGCTTGGTATTTGACCTGCTCCTTATCCTCGTCCTTGGCCTCACGGACACGGCGGCTGTAGTCGTTCTGGATCCCTTCGATGACTTCGTCCATGAAGCGCTTCTGTGCCCCGATGCTTACTGGGAGGGTGAGGTGAAGGAGGCACTTGCCGGACTTCACCGTAGCGTTGGGTGCGAAGAAAGGCGAAGGCTTGCCGCCTTCGAGCTTGCCCTTGGGGCTATACCAAAGCTCGATGTTCAGGAGGAAGCGACCTGTCTCGGGGAACTGATAGTAGCCCTTGATGCCGATGGGCTCGGTATCGGGGAGGAAGGTGTAGAGCTTCTTCCCATCCTTGTCCTCAGGGCTCTTGGAGGCAGACTTGTTCCATACATTGGTGTCGCAGTAGACATAGCGCAGGAGGTTCGTGGGGTCAGCTGCATTGACTGCGATGGGCTTGCCGTCGAAGTCCTTGGCCTCCGTCGGGTAGGAGAAGAACTGGTACTGTGAGCGGAGCGCCTCGGAGGTGTACTGGTCGTTGAGGAGCTTGCCCTCGGCATCGTAGAGGCGGATGATAGCGCCATAGTCGGGGGCGATGGACGAGTAGACCTTGGGATCCCATGCGAAGAGCTGGAAGGCGATGAAGTCTGCATAAGGAGCGCCCTCGGCAAGGGTCCACGTCTCACCCTTCTTGACGAAGGTAAATTCCTGCGTGTCGTAGATGTTGCGGAACTCATACTTCCCCGACGAGGGGACGAAGTGGAAGTCCTTGCGCCCATGTAGGTGGCCCATGCTCAGGGTGAGCGTGACACGAGCGATCTCACCAGCAGGGGAGACCGTGCCTCCGCCAGGGTTGGGAGTGGGGGGAGGTGTGGGTTCGTCGTCGCTCGTGCAGGCCGAGAGACCGAGCGCTAAGGTAGCGAGGAGACCGAAGGAGAGGGTCTTGATGAAGGATAGTTTCATAATGGGTGAAATCGGGGGATTAGTTAGTAGCTACGTCGAAGTGAATAGTCATATTGATATCAGCGTCTGCACCAGGCAGGACGGTGGAGAAGAAGGGACGGATAGCCTTCGAACCAGCGGAGGTGAACTTCGTATTGAAGAAGTGCCCCAGCGTGATGAGCATCGTCACTTCCTTTGCCTCTGCACGAGTCCCTGGCTTGACGAACTGCAGGAAGCCCGATAGCCCGACAGGGTTGGCATCGAGGTACTCCGACCCGTCACTTTGCTTGCGAGGGATACGGTCGCAGTAGGCATAGTCATAGCTCAGCGCTTCCTTGAACCGGGCAAAGAGGGGTGTATTTCTCCCGTCGTCCGAATAGCCTATGATCTGCTTGAAGAAGTGCTGATGACGGTTGATCTGCTCATCAGAGACAAGCTGGGCATCCATAGCTTCACCCGTAGCCGTCTTGTAGTTGATCGTGAGGAGGTAGACACGGTTAGGTACCTTGGTCGTGCTCTCGACCGAGAAGCGACGTACGTAGCCAGGACCCTCGGTGTACTTGATCTGACCACTGCTCTGGTCGAGCTCGATGGTCTGATGCACGCGGTCAAGCTCGACATCATCGGGATTCATCAGTGCAGTGAAGGTCTTGCCTGGCTTGAGCGTCCCTTGGGTGAGGGTAAGCTGGGCGATGGTGGGCTGGTCATGCCCCTTGTTCTTTCGTTCGTCGGTAGGTGTCTTGGGGGTGGTCTTACCGCAGCTAGCGAGGATAGCCATGAGGCTGAAGGCGAGTGCTCCGAAGCGGAGACCTAGAGGGAATCGGTTCATTCTCTTATGAGGGAATTAAAGGTGGAAGTCTTCTTAGTAGAAGGGAATTAGAAGTGCCAGCGGAGCGCTAGTCGAATGTCTCGACCTGCGTCGTGGGCATAGTAGCGAGCACGGTTAGTGTACTCCTTGTACTCGGTATTGAAGAGGTTGTCTACACTGAGCGTAAGGCGCAGGGACTGACGGCCACGAAGGGGCTTGGAGAGGCTTGCCTCGAGCCCGAAGAGATGGTAGGGGGCGGGGCTATCCGTGAGGTCGGTACTCCTGTCGAAGCGGTGCTGTCGGTCGACGAAAAGATGGCTCACTGAGAGTTCACTCTCCCAGTGCTTCGTGAGGTTAAGGCGCAGTCCTACCTCCTCCGTCAGACGCAGGGCAGGGATGTAAGGGAAGTAGCGACCTGTCTTCCGCTCCTCTGCCCAGACCATAGAGCCCTTGAGGCGGGCATAGAGGCGCTGGGGCAGTACATAGTAGCGGGTATCTAGGTCGAAGCCTCGGAAGAAGGCATCCCGCTGTCGGTAGCGGAAGATGGGATATTCGCCAGCGAGCGTCTGGGCATATTCATTCGAGGGCTCTTCGTAGATATAGCCATCCATCCACTGCAGGTATCCGTCGAGGGTCATATCCCAGCGGTCAGAATGGTGCGAGAGCGAGGTGACCCACTTATAGCCACGCTCCGAGCGGAGGGTACGGTCGCCGTAGACGAAGATCGCCGAGCCATGCTGGCTACCGAGACTGTAGAGCTCCTGCACATGCGGGGCACGGAAGGCAAGGCCTACATTGCTCGTCACCTTACCTCCCCGCCAGAGATGCAGGTGCCCGCCGAGGGTGTAGGTGAGGTTGGTGAAGGCGTGGTCTCCCGAGAAGTACTCCCCTGCGATGTCGTAGCCCGCTACGCTCATCGTCATCCGATCCAGACGAAGCCCCGCCTCCAGACCGAAGCGCTCAGCTTGGTAGCGCTGTAGGGCATAGCCTCCCCAAGAGAGCTGGGTGTAATTGGGGATCGGTGGGGTGAAGCCCGTACCGGCATTGCTGTAGTTGTCGAGGTATTCGCCGTGTAGACCGACCTCGCTATCCCAGTGGTGGTAGTGCTTGCGCCACGAGACGTCCAGCTGGAGAGAGCTCAGCGAGAGGGAGAGGGTAGGCACGGCGGAGTAGGCGCTATTCCTACGGATGGCGTACTCCTCTCGGCGGTCTTGCTGTAGGGAGCCCTGTAGGGTGAAGAGCCCGAGACGCTCATCGTGCCACGTCCCTTTGAGTCGGGTGAGGTAGTGGACGACGCTATGGTAGGGACTGCCTATCTCTCGGGAGAAAGGACGGAAGAGGTCTGGCTTGCCTCGCTCTAGAAGTTCGGCCATCCCCTCACGGCTACGTAGGTGCCCCGAGGGGAGAAGCCCAGTCTTATTCTGATAGCGACTGAAGAGTCCTTCGAGGGTCAGACGATCCTTCCTCCAACCGAGGGTGAGCGCATTGTTCAGCTCACGAACGCCCGTATTCATCAGGAGGTAGTGGGCGGAGGATCTGTCCCCAGCATTGGTGTAGGAGGTCTGCAGGCGGTAGGCTAAGGGGGAGTAGCCAGGGAGTGTGCCTTCGAGTCGGACGGAGGAACTCAGACGATGCCCATTAGAGGCATAAGCGCCAGCCACCGCACCACGGAGACCCTCCTCGCCATAGGGCAGAGGGAGCTGGTCCATGACGATAGCTCCAGCGATGGCCTCAGCACCATAGCGTACGGCCTCTGCGCCCTTGATGACCTGGATACTACCGTTGCTCTCGGCGTCGACCTCAGGAGCATGATCGTCGCCCCACTGCTGACCCGAGAGGCGCACCCCATTATTGACCAGCAGGACACGTGTGCCGTACATGCCGTGGATGACAGGCTTGGCCGTGGTGGTGCCCGTCTGTAGGCTCGTCACGCCACTGATGTCGGTCAGGAGCGATGCGAGGCTTCGTCCGAGGTTGCGCTCCAGCTGTATGGAGGAGACTTTGGTAGAGACGCTATTGACGAGACGGGTACTACGAGAGCCAACGACGGTGACCGAGGAGAGGCTTCGCTCCTCGGGGTGCAGGTAGAGGGTATAGAGCTCTGTGGTAGCTCGTAGTTGCTTGAGGGGGATGAAGCCTTCGTGATAGCCGAGGAGGTGGACGTGGAGCCCGTCAGTCTCTTCGGCGTCGAGGGTGAGGATGAGCTGTCCCTTGGCGTCGGTCTGCATGGTCTTCTTCCCGATGTGGGCAACGGCTGCGACCAGTGGGTCGCCCGTATGCTCATCGAGGACCTGGATGCGGACGCTATGACTCTGGGCCATAAGGTCAGCGCTCCCAAGGAAGAGGAGGCAGAGTAGGCTCATGAGGAAGCCCGCCCTTCTCCACCTGTGGAGGTGTAGATAGCACATAGTGAAAAGGAAAAAGGAAGGGAAGGTATAGCTACAGCACCCAGATAGCGTACGAAGCCTATAGATCCAGCGCCCGTCACGGGTGGTGGGTACTAAGGGTGGCTGATCGCTGAGCTATCGGAGGCGGGGTAGGGCACGGGTAAGCGCATACGTGGTGACGTATGACGGCCCAGCAAGCCCTACGACAGATGTGTCTGGGGGAAGATCAACAGGATGCAGGGGGAGCTCGTAGCTGTAGGATGAGCGACCTCGTGCGGTGCTCACTACGCTGCGTCCGTACCTGTAGTACGCATACGCCGAGGGTGAGGGCCGAGAGCATCGTGCCGAGACCGAGAGCTAGGAAGGGCGTATGGATGAAGTGACAGATGGAGCAGTCGGCCTGGGTCAACTGGGTCGTATATCCCTCGGCTTCGGTGCACACGCCCCCCGACACCACTTCAGCTCGGTGGCTGAGGTCGTGGAGGCTGACCATCGCAAGGAGGCTCAAGAAGAGCCCGAGGAAGATGGTCGCAAGACGCCGATGCTTACGCTCTGTCTGAATCACTTCGTACAGGGATTTACTCAGCGCAAATATAGCTATTCCTTGGCGTTCGATACCCCCGTCGTTTTTCGACCCTTTCCCTGAGTGCAAACCTAGGGTGTCGGAGCGAGCCCTCGGAGAGGCTAAAAAGGACCCTACGGTAGGTCGTCGAAAAAACCTACTGTAGGTCGTCTCGACGACCTACCGTGGGTCGCTCTTGCGACCTACCGTAGATCCCAAAACGGGGGTGTCGAAGCCCCCTCCCTTCCCTCGCTCCAGAGCTCCTCCCTCGACGAGGGGTAGCTATAAAAAAGGAGCTACCGCCCTACTACACGAAGTAGAGCGGTAGCCCCCGAATAGAGACCCAGATACACGCAGACTATTTCTTCGGCATCATCTTCTTGTAGACGACCTTCATCTTGTCGGAGATCTGCTGGGTGAGTTCGTCCTTAGCCTTGTCGTAGCTGACACGTGCGAACTCTATCATCTTCTCCTTCGTGAGTGCCTTGCCCTTGTCATCCTTCATCTCGGTGAAGGTGACCATGGTGCCTGAGATGGTGTACTTGCCCATGAAGGTCTCTGCCTGAGCCATCCCCTTGCCCTGCTTGTCGGCGAGGGACTCGGTGGCGTCGGCGGGCTTAGCCTTAGGGATCATCTTGTAGGTGACCATGCCCGTCTTGGTGAAAGTGAAGCTCTTCTCCTGGATGTCAGCTGTAGGCATGCTCACCGAGTAAGCTCCCTCGAGCACCATAGCCTTAGGATCGGGCTTGGGGGTAGGCTTCTGACCAGGGTTGGGTTTGCGAGGAGTGTCTTGCTTGTTGCACGCGGGTGTACCGAGGACGAGGGCAGCCAGAGCTGCCAGTGCAATGATCTTCTTCATTGGAGTGATTTAGATTAGAGGTTTAACTTACCGATCCAAAAGTAGCGAGAATGCGAGTTCGCCCCAAGATCCTCTAGAGGCCCTCAGAGCAAGGCGAAGGTGGCGAGAGGTCGCATAAAATAAGGGAAGTCCCTACTTTTCAGAGGAACTTCCCAGGAGCTAAAATTGGAATCTGGAAAGGGGAAAATCGAACCTTCCACCGAGGTAAACGTACGATCCCGACGGATCTACCCCATCGAGCCCCCTCATGGATTACTCCCGCCAATAGCGGCGCTGGATGCGCCCCGAGAGCCCTGTGAGGATCTCGTAGGGGATGGTGTCGCAGGCCTCGGCAAGAGCAGTGAGCGGACGCTCTTCGCCCCCGAAGATCAGGACGGGATCACCTGAGCGGGCTTCGGGTGCGTCGGTGATGTCGATCATGCAGGCATCCATGCAGACATTGCCGATCGTAGGGCAGAGATGGCCGTGCACCAGCACCGAGTAAGCACCCCGACTGAGCCTGCGGGAGAAGCCGTCTGCATAGCCGATCGGGATGACGGCGATGCGTGAGGGGCGGGTCGTGAGTCCCCGACAGCCGTAGCCGACAGCTTCGCCCGCAGGGAGCTCACGGGTCTGTAGGATGACGGTGGAGAGTCGGGCGATGGGCTCGATGCCGGGATAGTTCGTCGGGCTGATGCCGTAGAGCCCTATCCCCAGACGAGCCATGTCGAGGGCGTACTCGGGGAAGCGCTCGATCCCAGCGGTATTGAGTAGGTGGCGCTTGGGCTGGTAGCCCAGAGCTTCGCTGAGGAGCTCCGTAGCGGAGAGGAAGGCCTTGGCCTGCCCTTCGGTGAAGGCTCGTAGCTCGGGTTCGTCGGCCGAAGCTAGGTGCGAGAAGACCGAACTGACACGGAGCTCAGGATGCTCCCTGAGGTACGAGCCTACGGCGCTGAGCTCTGAGGGCGCAAAGCCCAGACGGTGCATCCCGCTGTCGACCTTGATGTGGATGGGGAAGGCGGAGAGCCCTGCCAAGCGAGCCCTTTCTGCTAGTCCCTCGAGTAGCTCGAAGCTGTAGACCTCGGGCTCGAGGTGGTGCGAGAAGAGGGTCTCAGCCACCGAGAGCTCGGGGTTCATGATCATGATGTGCGTGCGGATACCCCTATCTCGTAGTTCACGCCCTTCGTCCGCTACGGCGACCGCTAGATATTCGACCCGATGCTCCTGTAGGGTCCGTGCCAGCTCGAAGGCGCCTGTGCCGTAGCCGTCGGCCTTGATCATGCAGATCAGCGGGTGGTGGGCAGGTAGGAGCGAGCGGTAGAGGTTGAGATTGTGCACGACGGCACTGAGGTCGATGTCGAGCACGGTCTGATGCTCTCGTGAGGAGAGTCTACGGTAGACTTCGTCGAGGGCGAAGCTACGTGCGCCCTTGATCAGGATGCAGGAGTCGTGTAGACCTCTGAGGAGGGAAGAGGCAAGGAGCTCCTCCGTAGAGGCGAAGAAATGGATGTGCATCCCTTCGAAGAGCGACTGAGAGGCCGAGAGGTGAGGCCCTACGGCGAAGATCTCAGCGATCCCATAGCCTCGGAGGAGTTCGGCTACTTCGGCGTAGAGGTCAGCATCCCTGCGTCCGCTCCCTTCGATATCGGAGAGGAGGAGGACAGGGCGTGAGGATGTGGCGGAGGAGCGCCTACGGAGGAAGTCCAGAGCTATAGAGAGCGACTGGAGGTCACAGCTGTAGGCGTCGTCGATGAGGGTATTGCCCTGCAGGCCGTCCTTTACCTCGAGACGCATCGAGACACTGGCGAGGGAGCGCCAGGCGGAGGACTCTAGCAGTAGCTCGGGAGCGAGGGCGGAGACGACGGCGAGACAGCAGTAGACGTCCTCGAGATAGGCTTGATCGGCGAAAGGAACCGTCAGCTGGTAGGTCTTCCCCTCATAGGTGATGGAGAGTTCGCTTTGCTCAAGCCTCGTAGTACATTGGCCTATATATATCGTAGCCTTGGGATCCCTACGGCTCCAGGTGATATGCTTGCGCTCGGGGAACTGCCTCTGCATCGCTTCCCGAACGAGCGTATCGTCGAGGCTGTAGAAGAGTGTCTCAGAGTGACGGAAGAGGAGGAGCTTCTCTTCGAGCTTCTCCTCTAGGCTAGAGAAGCCTTCCTGATGAGCACTGCCTAGCGAGGTGAAGACCCCGTACTTCGGTTGGATCACTGGCTCGAGGGCTGCCATCTCTCCCGTGCGGGAGATACCTGCTTCGAAGAGTCCTAGTTCGTCCTCCTCCGTGATGCTTAGCACCGAGAGAGGTACGCCGATCTGCGAATTGTAGCTACGGGGTGAGCGCACTGTCGTATAGCGGGTAGCGAGGAGCTGGTAGAGGAGTTCCTTGACGATTGTCTTACCGTTGCTCCCCGTGATCCCTAGGACTTCGAGACGGGAGAAGCGCTCCCGATGTGCCTGAGCTAACCGCTGTAGTGCTGTGATCGATGAGGGTACGACGTACCAGTTCGCCCCTGGGTATCGGGTGGACTCCTGCCCTGTCATTCGCTCGACGACAAAGCTCCTTACCCCAGCGCTGTACAGCGCCTCGATATACTGATGACCATCACCAGACTCGGTACGAATAGCGAAGAAGAGCGTCACCTCGGGCTGGATGAGCGAACGGCTATCCGTGAGGATGTGGCTGACCGAAGTGCTGTGCCCCAGCAGGGGCTTGATGGAGAAGATATGAGCAAGAGCCTCCGGAGCGAAGGCGGGAGAGACTAGTCGATCCATGAAGGTAAATCGTACAGCTGTGCTAGGGGATATTGGGTGTGGAAGGCTTGGATGCGCTCACGGAGTGCCTCGAGACGCTGGGTATGCGCCTTCCCCTCTTCGTGTAGGGGACGATGGCAGAGCTCCCGTCGGAGACGATGGGCCTGTGGGAGACCTCGCTCAGCCTCTTCATCGAGGAGCCACGAGGCGAAGCGCTCTTGGACGATGCGCTGGGTGAGCGTGCTGGGGTGGACAAGGTCATCGGCGTAGTAGCGATAATCTCGGAGCTCGTCGAGTACCAGTTCGTAGGAGGGGAAGTAGAAGCAGTTCTGTGGGTAGAGGCGGGTGAGCTCCTCGGCGAAGAGGAGGAGTGTCGCCTTGCTCAGAGCATTGCCATGGGCTCCATCTCGGAGGTGGCGCACAGGACTTACAGCCTGCACGATGATGAGATCGGGGAAGCGCTCACGTAGCTCTTCGACGAGTGGGCACCAGACGGAGAGAAGTTCTCCTAGGGAGGCTCGCTCCCGAGAGAAGGTGCGCTCGGGGAGCTTGTGACAGTTGCTCACCACCGAACCGATCCCTCCTCCGTACTCCTCTGCGGCGAGGCGGTAGACATAGGCTGTGCCCCAGGTCAAGAGGAGGAAGCGTAGGTGGGGTAGGAGCTCAAGGGCAGAGCGTCTTGCCTCGTTCATCCTTAGGAGCGCTTCCTCAGGCGCTACAGCAGAGAAGCTCCCATGATGGAGGAACGAATGGTAGAGCCCCCCGTACTCGAAAAGGTCTTCCCGCTCGAAGTCCTTCCCCTTCAGTAGCTGGTTTAGACCCTCAGCTATAGAGAGGGGATTGTACTGGATACCGAAGGGATTGATCTCGAGGGACAGCCCTCCTTCCCTAAGATACGTGCCGATGTGCTCACTGAAGCATGAGCCCAGACTGAGCCCACCCATCCCATAGCCGAGACGAGGAGGTGAGGGAGGAAGCTGAATAGGAGTGGATAGCTGGATCATGCGAAGATACTAGCGGTGAGAGCGACGAGAGGTGGCTCTAGATCTTCTCGAGGAGCGGAGCTGAGGATAGAAGGCTGAGGGGATGTGCTCGATCGTATAGCCCCCGTCTTCCTTCAGGTCGAGTGCTAGGATGTCGTAGCGTACCTCTAGGTCGAGTGCGTGCTGACGGATGTAGGCATTGGCTGCTCGGATCAGGTGCTCTTGCTTCTCTTGGGCCACGGAGTCTCGGGCGGAGATATGGCTCCCTATGCCTCGGGTCTTCACTTCGGCGATGATGAGCGTCTCACCCCATTGGGCGATGATGTCTACCTCTTTGTGACCAAAGCGCCAGTTACGCTCGAGGATACGATAGCCCTTGCGCTCCAGATAGCGACAGGCTAGTTCTTCACCAAGCGCACCTGTCTGGAGATGTTGGTCCATAGTAGCTCGGTCTGCGCTGCATCAGCATCGAAGGTCTCGATGTGACGGCTACGCTTGTCGGGGATGATATCGTCGATGGCGATGAGGATACCGGTCTCTTGGACGAGGCCGAACTCATAGTTGATCGCCGTACCGAATACCCGCATCTCGGGGGAGAGTGCCATGTAGGCGCTGACAAGGGGAGGGATGTTCAGGCCATGAGCTCGTATAGCTTGGTTCAGGGCCTTATAGTCGGTGCGGAAGTCTTCGTGGCAGAAGAGCTGAGCGACTTCCTCAGGGTCTACCTCTATGGGTAATGGCTCTGTCGGAGTGACTAGTCCCTCGGGGTCGGGGAAATGCTTATCGAGGAAGTAGAGGATGAGGTTGCGTGCATGCTCATCGTAGTCCTTGTACATGGTCACCTTGCCATAGAAGTACCTCATACGAGGATTCAGCACGGTGAGCGCACCAAGACCATCCCAGAGGTTGTCTAGGGCGAAGAGGCTCTTCGCTCCCATACGTGTCGACTGGTAGGCCAGGGAGACGAAGGAGCGTCCGAGTTCGATGGTATAGGGGAGATACTTCTGGAGGAAGGTGGGACTGAAGTCGAACATCTCCGAGGTAGCCAGTCGGGGCTTATCCGTCTGCTGGTCTATCTGCACCTCGTCCCCGAAGATGAAGCGGTACCCACCGAGGATAGCGCCCTCTACGGGATCCCAGACGATGAGCTGACGGTAGCCATCCTCGGCGAGGTCAAACTCATCGGTGTCGCACGCCTTGCCTGTCCCCCCGCCGTAGAAGCGGAAGGCTTCCTCACGAAGGCGACCTACCTCCTGCATCGTCACAGGGGCAGTAGAGGCATGGAAGACATAGATCTCGTTGCCCCCTTTGTTTGTCTTGCGCAGGAGCTTATCTGGGGTGAGTTCGGCTCGGATCTGTTCCTTGTCCTGCGAGGGGATGAGCGTAGAGGTGTACATGCTAGCCGTGGTGCTTGTCGTAGTCTTCTCGTAGCTGGTAGCTGATGGCACGTATGCGCTGCGCCTCGTCGTCGGGAGTGCGCCCATCGGAGAGGAGGCTCTGCCAAGGGATGGGCTCACCGACGATGACTCGGTAGCGACTCCCTCGGGCACGGAAGAGCTCATCGGGTAGTAGTGCTTGCCCGGGATCGAACTTCATTCTCAGGAAGTTCTTCAGGTGCCATACCCAGTAGAAGTGCCTGCTATTGCGTCCGACGAAGTGGAGGGGTACGATGTCTCGCTCTGAAGAGATGGCTTGGGAGACGAAGGTCTTGCGCCAAGGTCTATCTTGGAGCTTCCCGTCGAAGATGCGGGAGCAAGAGCCCGCAGGGAAGCTACCGATAGGGACGTCGGTCTGCAGTGCCTGCTGGAGCATCTCTATCTGGTGGCGTGCCTGAGTGCCCTGTCGGTTGTTGACGGGGAGGAATACAGGTTGGAGGGGCTTGAGGTAGTAGAGTAGATCGGAGACGATATAGCGTACGTCGCCATAGCGCTCTGCTAGCATGTGGGCAAGACTGATGCCGTCGAGCCCGCCGAGTGGGTGGTTCGACACGAAGAGGCATCGCCCCGACTCGGGGAGACGCTCGGGGTGCACCCAGTCGATGTCTAGCTGGAACTCCCCGACCAGAGCACGGAGGAAGTCCTTGCCCTCTAGGTGTCCATGCCGGTAGAGCACATCGTTGATGTCCCGCTGATGGATGATGCGCTCCAGCAGGGCGATGACAGGGCGGGGAAGATTCTTCCCTGCCTTCTCTCGGAGCACCCGCCCGATATTGATGGCGAGCGGGTGATCCTGAGAGGTGTACTTGCTTTTATCGAAGGCCTCCATCTACTTAGCTTGGGCCTCCAGCTGGCGGATGCTCTGCTCTAGTGTGGCGATGCGACTCTCAGCGTCGGACTGCTTCTTACGCTCCAGGGCGATGACAGCCTCTGGTGCCTTGCTGACGAAGCTCTCGTTGCTCAGCTTCTTCGCTACACCAGCGAGGAACTTCTGCTGGTACTCGAGGTCGGCACGAAGCTTCTTCAGCTCCTCCTCGACGTCGATATAGGCAGCCATAGGCACGGCGAACTCATCCGTCCCGATGACGAAGCTCACGGCACCTTCGCTACGGACACCGCTACGGTCGATTGTGGAGAGACCAGCCATCTTCACCAGCACCTCATCTAGTTCGGTGGGGAAGCTAGGGGCAGCCTCGAGGACAAGAGCTTCACGGGGAGAGAGGTTCTTGCTCGTACGAAGGCTACGCACTGTAGTGATGATCTCCTGAGCGGAAGCGAAGCGCTGGAGGAAGGCTTCGTCTGCTGGAGCGGCAGGGCGTTGCTGGGCATTCATGATGCTTTCACCTTCGGAGCGCTCGGCGAGGTTCTGCCACAGCTCTTCGGTGATGAAGGGCATGAAGGGGTGCAGGATACGTAGGATCTCATCGAAGAAGTCGAGTGCCTCCTGACAAGTCGTAGCATCGATAGGTGTGCCGTAGGCAGGCTTGATCAGCTCGAGGTAAGAGGATGAGAAGTCGTCACGGATCAGCTTGTAGACGAGGGTCAGCGCTTCGCTAATACGATACTTGGCGAAGAGGTCATTCAGTTCGCCTGCAGCCTTGTTGAGTACCTGACGCATCCAGTAGGAGGCTAGGCGAGAAGCCTCGGGCTGCTTCTCCTGGGAGACCTCAGCAGTCCATCCCTTGACGAGACGGAAGGCATTCCAGATCTTGTTACAGAAGTTACGTCCCTGCTCACAGAGGGATTCGTCGAAGAGGATATCGTTCCCCGCAGGAGCGCTCATGATGAGTCCCATGCGGACACCATCAGCCCCGTACTTGTCGATCAGGTCAAGAGGGTCTGGGGAGTTACCGAGGGTCTTGGACATCTTGCGCCCTTGGTTGTCTCGGACGATACCGGTGAGGTAGACGTTTTCGAAGGGCTTCTTCCCCTGGAACTCATAGCCGGCCATGATCATACGTGCTACCCAGAAGAAGAGGATATCTGGGCCGGTGACCAGGTCAGAGGTGGGGTAGTAGTAGTTGAGTTCCTCGTTGTCCTTGCTCAGCGCAGGAGCGAAGACCGTGATCGGCCACAGCCATGAAGAGAACCACGTATCTAGGCAGTCGCTCTCCTGACGAAGGTCGTTGGCCGTGAGGCTAGCGTCCTTCTCCTGTGCTAGGCGAAGTGCCTCTGCTTCGGTCGATGCTACTACGAAGGAGCCATCGGGGAGGTAGTACGCAGGGATGCGGTGACCCCACCAGAGCTGACGGCTGATACACCAGTCCTTGATGTTCTCCATCCAGTGGCGGTAGGTGTTCTTGAACTTCGCAGGGTGCAGACGGATCTCATCGTTCATCACCGCATCGAGGGCAGGCTTAGCAAGGCCCTCCATCTTGAGGAACCACTGCATCGACAGCTTGGGCTCGATGGGTACGAAGGTACGCTCAGAATGGCCGACCTTATTGGTATAGGCCTCGACCTTCTCCATGAGGCCTGCAGCCTCGAGGTCAGCTTCGATCTTCTTACGTACATCGAAGCGGTCCATGCCGGCGTAAGCACCGCCGTGCTCGTTGAGCGACCCGTCGTTGTTGAAGATATCGATGGTCTGGAGCTGGTGCTTCTCTCCGAGGACATAGTCATTGATGTCGTGTGCAGGGGTGACCTTCAGACAGCCGGTACCAAACTCGATATCTACATACTCGTCTTCGATCACGGGCACTGCTCGACCGACGAGGGGCACGATGAGCTTCTTGCCACGGAGGAAGTGGTAGCGCTCGTCATTGGGGTTGATACAGACGGCGGTGTCCCCCATGATGGTCTCGGGGCGGGTCGTAGCGACGACTACATACTTGTCGGCTTCACCCTCGACGAAGTAGCGCAGGTAGTAGAGCTTACCCTGCTGCTCCTGATAGATGACCTCCTCGTCGCTGAGGGCGGTCTGCGCCTTAGGGTCCCAGTTGACGACACGGACACCTCGGTAGATAAGTCCCTTGCGGTAGAGGTCGACGAAGACATCTAGGACGCTCTGGCTACGCTCCTCGTCCATGGTGAAGGCGGTACGATCCCAGTCGCAGGAAGCACCTAGGCGCTTGAGCTGCTCGAGGATGATACCTCCGTGCTCACGTGTCCAGTCCCAAGCGTGCTCTAGGAAGGCTTCTCGGGTGAGGTCGTGCTTCTGGATCCCTTGCGAAGCGAGTCGTCCGACGACCTTGGCTTCGGTAGCGATGGAGGCATGGTCGGTACCGGGCACCCAGCAGGCGTTGAAGCCCTGCTGACGGGCACGGCGTACGAGGATGTCCTGGATACTATTGTTGAGCATGTGCCCCATGTGCAGCACGCCCGTGACGTTGGGTGGTGGGATGACGATGGTATAAGCGGGACGATGGTCCGGGGTGGAATGGAAGAGCTTGTGCTCCATCCAATACTGATACCATTTGTTCTCCACAGCCTCGGGGCTGTACTTGGTAGCTAACTCCATAATAGCTTGATTCGTGACGTATCTATGATTGTTGTTTCTGTTGCTTGTCTTCGGGGGAGAGCTCTGTGGCTGAGCTAGCCCTACATGAGCTACAAATTTACACATTTCGCACGCATCTTGACGACGGACTGCGTGGGGATGGGCTCTATATGCTTCGTTCGGGCATACGAGAGCATTCCCTCCTCGGGGTGGGGAGAGTGGGAAAGGAGGTGGATGAAGAGTAGAGGTGGAAAGGGATCTAGCACCCTTAGCTCAGAGAGACGAAGAACAGCAATCCCAGAAGGAGCATCCCTAGGGCTGACAGCATGATGGTGCCTACGGCGACGATCTCTCTCTCGAGACCTCGGCGCTTAGCGTAGTATGTCCCCAGCGTCAGATAGACGAAGGTGGGGGCGTAGAAAGAGAAGGAGAAGAGGAAGCCTTCGCACGAAGGGACGGCTTGGCTGAGTAGCTGGATGAGGACGAAGATCCCCAGAGAGACTAGGGTAAGCATCAGGATAAGCTCCCGATGGCGGTATCGCTTGGGCTGTGCTTCGTGCATAGGGCGGAGGGCTTGAGGATAGTCAGTGCGTGAGAAGTACAGAGCAAAGCTACAAATAATCTGGACGCTAAGGGGGCTTCGTGGAGGATGGCTTGTGCCGATCTCTTGCCTTCCCTTGGGCTCGCTCAGTCTTTAGGCGGGAAGATACTCTGCCGAACTTACCCCAGGGGCGAGAAGAGCAGGTCGATCATCCCGATGAGGAGCATCCCAAAGAGAGCAACCCCTGCCGTGCCAAGAGCAATGATCGCCTTATTGAGTCCGTGGCGCTGAGCCAGGTAAGCTCCGAGAGTCAGGCCTATGAAGGAGGGGGTGAAGAAGGAGAGCATGAAGAGCCAGCGTTGGTAGGGTATGGAGGCTCGGCAGGCTAACTGGAGGGCGACGAAGAGAACCAAGGAGATCAGGGCGAGTACGAGGGATAGATCTCGGTGGCGATACCGCTTGAGCTGTGGTTCGTTCATTGGTCAGATGGTGAGGAGTAAATCAGAGTAAAAGAAGTGTGGGGCAAAGGTACAAAGAATCTTGAATCAGGCGAAACTTCAGGGGCGGGAATCGGAGCTTGTTTTTGGCCTCCCTCGGGAGGGGGCAAAAACGACCTACGGTAGGTCGTCGATGCGACCTACTGTGGGTCGCAAGTGAAACCTACTGTAGGTTTTTTTGACGACCTACCGTAGGTCGTTTTTGAGGCCCTCGAGAAGCCCTTGTGGAGCGCCTGCTGTAGCGGGCTTTTGGGAGCTCTTGAGCTTCTCCTTTTTTGAGCATGCTGGGACGAGCCCGAAGGGGTGGGGACGACGCCTTCGGGACTCAGCGGTGAGAAAATGCGTACCTTTGCTTGGATTCGTATACATAGTCCCCATGCGCCTCGGGAGCGGTCATTGCTCCCTGAAAGATGCCTCCCGGCGAACTTCGTCCCAGGGAGGTGAGGTATAGGGCGACTGACGAACCCTTCCCCGTAGGATGCCGAGCGAAGGCCTTAGCCCTCCCCGACCTCCGATATACATATATATATGAGCTGTGGAGCCTCCCGTGCGCACAGCTCCCCAAGAGACGATACACCCCAATGGACTATAAGACCACGACGGCTAACCTCGGTTGCTGTGCGATGACCCCTGGGGGATGCGAAGGCTGTGATAGGAATCAGATGAGTACCTACGACTGGCTGAGCGACATCCCCGAGTCACTGCAGAGCTCCGACCTAGTCGAGGTGCAATTCAAAAATACTCGTAAAGGCTACTACCTCAATAGCGCAAAGCTCGAACTCTTTAAAGGGGACCTCGTCGCCGTAGAGTCCTCTACAGGCCACGACATCGGCGAGGTGACCCTCACTGGCAAGCTCGCTGAGCTGGCGATGAAGAATCATCGCTATCGCCCAGAGAAGGGTGAGCTGATGCGCGTCTACCGTGTAGCACGCCCCAGCGACCTAGAGGCTTGGAGAGAAGCTAAGCTCCGTGAGGAGCCGACGATGATCCAGGCTCGGCAGATCGCCTCGGCCCTCGGGCTAGAGATGAAGATCGGAGATGTGGAGTATCAGGGAGATGGGAATAAGGCCATCTTCTACTACATCGCTGATGGTCGTGTCGACTTCCGTCAGCTGATCCGTGTGCTAGCCGATACCTTCCATGTGCGCATCGAGATGAAGCAGATCGGTGCTCGCCAAGAGGCGGGACGCATCGGAGGTATAGGCCCGTGCGGTCGACAGCTCTGCTGCTCCTCGTGGATGACCTCCTTCTCCTCAGTGAGTACCGGTGCGGCACGTGTGCAGGATATCACCATGAACCCTCAGAAGCTGACGGGCCAGTGTGGTAAGATCAAGTGCTGTATGAACTTCGAGGTGAACGCCTATGCCGAGGCACAGCGCAGCCTGCCCGATCGGGACGTCGTCCTAGAGACCGCTTCGGACAGCTACTACCACTTCAAGACCGATCACTTCCAGCGTCAGGTGACCTACAGCACCGTACGCTCGGCACCCGTTCGTCTGGTGACGATCTCCGCCGAGCGAGCCTTCGAAGTCATCGGGATGAACCGCCGAGGTGAGCGCCCCGAGACGCTAGAGCCCCAGGAGGGTGAAGAGCGCCGAGGAGGTCGTACGAGCGATATCCTGGCAGACAACAGCCTGACACGCTTCGACCGTGAGCGCCGAGGTGCTCGCCGGGGAGAGTCCCGCCCACCCCGCCGTGAGGGAGGCGCTCGTCGGGAGCGCCCACAGCGCTCGGCAGAGCCCCAAGGGCAGGGTGCATCGGAGCGCCCACAGGTGCGCCAGTTCCGCTCGCCACGCTCAAGGGCTCAGGAGTCAGGTGAGGGTACGCCAAGCCCCCGCAGGCCCCGTACGAAGTCTCAGGGTGAGCCTGAGTAATCGATGATGTGTCAGCCTACGTATTTACTAAGGATATACTTCCTCCTGGTCTCCCTGGTGAGCCTCTTCCTCCTTGGTTCTTGTACAGAGCGAGAGGGAGAGGATGAGTACTTCGCCTTCGAAGCCGTGCCTAGAGACGGCTGGAAGCCTTCGAAGCCCTTGACCTTCGATGTCCTCTTCCCCGAGACGACGACTCGCCTCTCGGCCGAGGTGATCCTACGGATGGATAGTCGTCTGGACCGAGGGCATGTGCGCCTCCTGTCGACGCTACGTCGCTCCGAGATGATCCTGAGGCAAGATACCCTAGAGATGAACTTCGCCTCGGGCGTCGGACAGTGGAGACGCCCCGGGGTGGTCTATCATGAGTTCGTCGCACCCTTGGCACAGCCTTTGCACGTGCCCTATGCAGGACTCTTTGTCCTAGAGGTCGCTCTCCTGGATTCGCTCCCACTACAGGGCGTGGAGTCTGTGGGTCTTCACCTCGTAGACTCTACGAGAGAGCGAAAATAAACAGCTACAACCAAGTGGATTAGGCTACTGTCGGGTCATCCTCGTGGCTCGGCTACTGTGGAGCCATGCCCTCCTAGGCTCACCTCCCCGTCGCCCTAGTCCCCTTCACTAGATATAATGAGAAAGAAATATAGAACTGACGAAATGACAGCAGAGGACCAGCAACACGTACTCGCTATCCCTGTCCTCGCTACCTATGGTGAGGAAGATAGCTTTGCTCTTCCCGCCGAAGAGCAGGTAGACGAACTTCCCTTGATCGCCCTGCGCAACATGTCGATCTTCCCTGGTACCCTGGTACCCATCCTCGTGGGTCGCAAGAAGTCCATGCAGGTCATCCGTCAGGCAGAGAAGGATAATAAGTACTTCGGCGTCGTCACCCAGCGGGATGCCGGCATCGAAGACCCCAAGCTCGAAGACCTCTATACCGTCGGTACCGTCGTAGAGGTATCGCAGATCATCGAACTGCCCTCAGGGGAGATCTCGGCCATCCTCAGAGGTCGCCAGCGCTTCACCCTAGAGAGCCTCACACAGGAAGATCCCTATCTGTCGGGGAAGATCAAGCTCCTTGACGATACTTCTATAGGAGAGTCGACCGAAGAGGAGTTTAAGGCCCTCACAGACTTGATCCATGAGCGTACGCTGGGCTTCCTCGAGAAGATCGCCCCCAGTGCACCTGCGGGCTTCCTTGAGACCATCCGTTCGGTCAAGAATAGAGCCTATATCATCCACCTCTCCGCTTCACTCCTGCAGGTATCTACGGAGGTCCGTCAGGAGATGCTTGAGGCTGAGGATCTCTCCGTCCGTGGTCTTCGGGTGCTCGCCCAACTTCAGGCCCATATTCAGGAGAGCGACATCAAGGAGTCGATCCTCTCACGTACTCGGCAGGAGATGGACCAGCAGCAGCGTGAGTACTTCCTCCAGCAGCAGATGCGTACCATCCAGGACGAGCTAGGTACGGGCGCTAGTGCTGATGATGAGATCGAAGAGCTCCGCAAGAAGGGCGCAGACAAGCTCTGGAGTGACGCCGTAGCAGAGACCTTCGAGAAGGAGCTCCGCAAGGCAGAGCGCCTCAACCCCCAGAGCCCTGACTTCTCGGTACAGATGCAGTACCTGCGTACCATCGTAGATCTCCCCTGGGGCGTCTACAGTCAGGACAACTTTGACCTCAAGGGAGCTAAGGAGATCCTTGACCGAGAGCACTACGGCCTCGACCGAGTCAAGGAGCGTATCCTCGAGCACCTAGCTGTACTGAAGCTCAAGGGCGACATGAAGTCCCCCATCCTCTGTCTCTACGGACCTCCAGGGGTAGGTAAGACCTCACTGGGGAGAAGCGTAGCAGAGAGCCTCGGCCGTCAATATGTGCGTATCTCCCTCGGAGGGGTGCATGACGAAGCAGAGATACGTGGGCATCGTCGTACCTACATCGGTGCGATGAGCGGACGTATCATCCAGAGCCTACAGAAGGCCGGTACTTCTAATCCTGTCTTCGTCCTTGACGAGATAGATAAGCTCTCGAGCGACTACAAGGGCGACCCTGCTTCTGCCCTGCTTGAGGTCCTCGATCCAGAGCAGAATACGACCTTCCACGACAATTACCTCGACATCGACTATGACCTGTCGAAGGTGCTCTTCATCGCTACGGCAAACAATATCTCTACCATCCCTCAGGCCCTGCGTGACCGTATGGAGCTCATCGAAGTCACGGGATATATCGCCGAAGAGAAGCTGAAGATCGCCGAGCAGCACCTTGTCCCCAAGGAAGCCAAGGAGCATGGGCTAAAGCTCGAGGATATCCACTTCGCTCCTGGTGCACTTGACCTCATCATCGAGGAGTACACCCGTGAGAGTGGTGTCCGCTCCCTGACGAAGAAGATCGCTGCCGTCATGCGTAAGTTGGCTTGGGCTGTCGCTGCCGAAGAGCAGCTCCCAGCAGAGATCACCCCCGAGCTCGTCCGTGAGTATCTAGGGAAGACTATCTATTCACGGGATAAGTACCAGGGTAATGAGCACCCAGGTGTCGTCGTGGGTCTTGCCTGGACGAGCGTTGGTGGAGAGATCCTCTTCATCGAGAGTAGCCTTCAGCCAGGACAGAACGGTAAGCTCATCCTCACCGGTAGCCTCGGTGATGTGATGAAGGAGTCGGCAACGATCGCCCTTAGCTATATCCGTGCCCACGCTCCCCAGCTCGGTATCGATCTGGAACAACTCAAGGATAAGGAGATCCATATCCACGTACCCGAAGGAGCTATCCCTAAGGACGGGCCTAGTGCAGGGATCACGATGGTCACCTCCCTCGTGTCGGCTATCACCCGACGCAAGGTGCGTGCTCATCTGGCGATGACAGGGGAGATCACCCTGAGGGGCAAGGTCCTTCCTGTCGGAGGTATCAAGGAGAAGATCCTCGCTGCTAAGCGCTCGGGGATCACCGACATCATCCTCTGCCGTGAGAATGAGAAGGACATCCTCGAGATCAAGGATCATTACCTCGAAGGCCTGACCTTCCACTACGTCGATGAGATAACCGAGGTGCTCGCCTTTGCCCTCCTGGATGAAGTAGTTGAGTAGAGCTACAGGTGAGTAAGGTCGCCTTTGCAGGGAGGTCTTAGCCCCCTTCCTACCCTGCGAAGGGGACAAATAGCACGAAGTAGACTAACTTTGTAGCTCTATGGAACTAAGCAAGCACAATACGGAGCAAGAATGCCGTGCCATCCTCAGCCACTGTCGAGAGCTCTTCGAGAAGAAGCTCCACGACTATGGCTCCGCATGGCGTATCCTTCGCCCAGAGTCCTTGACCGATCAGATCTACATCAAGGCCGAGCGCATACGTAGCCTGCAGATCAACGGCTATGCAGCTGTCGACGAAGGGGTAGAGCCCGAGTTCGTCGGGATCATCAATTACGGCATCATAGGGATGATACAGCTCGAGCGAGGTGCTGTCTCTGCTCCTGACCTGTCTCCCGAGGAGGCGCTCCGTGAATACGACCGCTATGCGGAGAAGACCCTCCAGCTCATGCTTGCTAAGAACCACGACTATGGGGAGGTCTGGCGCAATATGCGTGTCACCTCCATGACCGACCTCATCCTCTCGAAGGTGCACCGCACCAAGCAGATCGAAGACCTACGAGGGGAGACCTTCGTCTCCGAGGGCATCGAAGCCAACTATATGGATATGGTGAACTATGCCCTCTTCTGCCTGATTAAGCTCAATAGCACTGAAGCGTGATCCATCCACGACATACCCTTGCAGAGGTCGCCCGAGTGATCGTCGGTCTAGTCTTTGTCCTATCCGGACTACTGAAGGCCGTAGATCCCGTGGGCACAGCACTGAAGATCGGGCAGTACCTTACCCCTATCCTCGATGTGCACGGCCCTAAGGGTGAAGTCTTCACTCTAGTCATATCCTTCATCCTCTGTGGCTCCGAGTTCCTGCTCGGAGCTTTCCTGCTTATGGGTGTCTACCGTAAGCTCTGCGCCCGCCTCTCCCTGCTCTTCATGCTGGTGATGACGGCGGTGTCGCTCTACTCTGTGCTGGCGCATCCTGTCTCGGACTGCGGTTGCTTCGGAGGTGCTATACGCCTGACACCACTGGAGACCTTCCTGAAAAACCTTATCCTCCTACCCCTCTCCTTCCTTGTCCTTCGGGATGCTCGTGCCTTGAGACATCTGTACTCTCGACGTGAGCGCTGGGTACCAGCTATCCTTGCCGTCGTAGGGATCATCTACTTCATGGTGAATAACTACCGACACCTGCCCTACCGTGACTTCCGCCCCTATAGTATAGGTACGGACCTACGTCGTGCTATAGTCCAGGAGGAGGAAGAGCTCCAGAAGGCACTTATTGGTTCGACGAAGTACCTCTACAGGAAGGGCGGTGAGTCGAAGGCATTTGACGCCACGAATCTCCCCGATAGCAGCTGGACCTTCGTCGAGGCACAGCAGGACACACGCCTCGTAGACTACCTGCCGAAGTATGACTTCTCCCCACTGGATAGCACAGGGCAGTCGGTAGCTCAGGAGCTCCTTGAGGGGAAGGGTATCACGCTCTTGCTCCTTGCTCCCTCGTGGCGCACTGCTAGTCAGAGCGTCATCGATGAGGTAGCCGAGCTCTACCAAGAGAGCCTGGCCCTCGGGTATCACTTCTATGGGGTCAGTGCCTCCACCAGCGAGGAGACTGCCGAATGGCGCTATCAGACGGGAGCCTCCTATCCGATGCTCCAGCTCGACGCCACACCTATCCGTACCATCATCCGCTCACAGCCAGGGCTCGTCGTCCTTCGCGACGGGCGGATCATCGACAAGCGAGCTTACGCCGACTTCCCTTCTGTGGAGAACGTAAGCCTCTATCTCAAGGGCCTTCAAGATACCGAAGCTCCCCTTCCTTCGCCTAGCGCCACACGTACCTACCTCTTGTGGGCGTGGGCTGGGCTTCTCCTCCTTGGCTTCCTCCGCTTCTGGGCTAGGAAGCTTCATCTGACGATCCATCTTCACCTGAAGAAACGTTTACATTTACCTCAATAAATCTCTATTACTAAGCAATGAGAAAGAATATCGTAGCTGGGAACTGGAAGATGAACAAGACCCTCTCCGAGGGGATCTCCTTCATCAACGAACTCAAGGCAGCACTCGCAGGCAAGAGCCTCTCCTGTGACGTCATCATCGGCGCACCCTTCATCCACCTAGCATCCATCGCTAAGGAAGCAGAAGGTAGCCCTGTAGCTATCGCTGCTGAGAACTGTGCAAACAAGGCCGAAGGTGCCTATACCGGCGAAGTGTCTGCAGCGATGGTCACCTCTACGGGCGCTCGCTACGTCATCCTCGGACACAGTGAGCGTCGTGCTTACTACCACGAAGATGGTGCTATCCTCACCGAGAAGGTACGCCTGGCGCTGGACAATGGTCTTGCTCCTATCTTCTGCATCGGCGAAGTCAAGGAAGAGCGTGAAGCTGCCAAGCACTTCGAAGTAGTAGAAGCTCAGCTCGAAGAGGCAGTCTTCAGCCTCTCTGCAGAGGACTTCAAGAAGGTCATCCTCGCTTACGAACCTGTCTGGGCTATCGGTACGGGCCTCACCGCAACATCGGCTCAGGCTCAGGAGATCCACGCTCATATCCGTAGCCTCATCGCTAAGAAGTACGGTGCTGAGATCGCTGAGAATACCACCATCCTCTACGGTGGTAGCTGCAACGGGGGCAACGCTAAGGAGCTCTTCTCTCAGCCCGACGTCGACGGTGGTCTCATCGGTGGTGCTTCGCTCGCTGTGGACAAGTTCCTCCCCATCATCGAAGCCTTCAACTAATCCCTTCCCTACAGCATATCCCCCGAGGAGGCTACTTCGCTAGCCTGCTCTGGGGGCTATTGCTTCTCATCCCTTCTCTACGATAGGCTCCCGAGCCTACCCTCCTCCTATCCTCATCCGCTACCTTCAGCACGCTATGGCAAGACGATATCTGCGGTCACTGATGCTTCTACTCTTGGCCGTCCCTCTTATCCACGTCGCATCTGCTCAGACTTCACCCGAGAAGATGCGCCCACGCAACATACTAGAGGCTCTCGAGCAGATCAATCCTGGTGAAGGCTTTGTGACGATCCTACAGGATCCGGACCTTCGTGGTATCATCGGCAGTGCACCTGCACCTCGCACGCCGGGAGTCCTAGGCCGAGATGGCAACTACTCCATCCTCTACGGCTACCGAGTACAGGTCTTCAATAGCAATCTCCCTAATGCTAAGAGCGAAGCCTATGCCCGTGCCGAGGCTGTGCGTCAGGTAGCACCGACGCTCAGTAGCTACATTACCTTCCGTGCTCCCTTCTGGCGTCTGACGGTGGGGAACTTCGCCACCCAGGAGGAGGCTCGCCAAGCACGTGCTCGTCTGGTGACCGTCCTGCCTGCCTGGGGGCGTGAGTCCTATGTAGTCCGTGAGAAAGTACGTATCCTCAACTATACTGCCCCCCATGCCCCAGAAGAATAGCCTCCCTGATCCCACCACCCTCTCCCTGCGTACCCCCGAGGACGAAGCGAGGGAGACGGCCCTGCGTCACCACTATCAGGAGATCCTTCGCCTCCTAGGGGAAGACCCCGAGCGTGAAGGGCTCATCAAGACTCCGGAGCGTGTAGCTAAGGCGATGGAGTTCCTGACGTCGGGGATGCGACAAGACCCTAAGGAGATCCTCCGCTCGGCGATGTTCCGTGAGGAATACCGTCAGATGGTCATCGTCAAGGATATTGACTTCTATTCGCTCTGTGAGCACCATATCCTCCCCTTCTTCGGTAAGGTACACGTCGGCTATATCCCTAATGGGTATATCACGGGACTCTCCAAGCTCCCCCGTATCGTCGATGTCTTCGCTCGTCGCCTGCAGGTACAGGAGCGTCTGACCACGCAGATCAAGGACTGCATCCAGGAGGCACTCAATCCTCTTGGGGTGATCGTCGTCATCGAAGCCCAGCACATGTGCATGCAGATGCGTGGGGTGGAGAAGCAGAATTCCTTCACGACCACTAGTGACTTCACAGGTGCCTTCCGTGAAGCGAAGACCCGTGAGGAATTCATGCAGCTGATCACACACCCACGGCGCTAGCCTCCGTTCTCCCTCCTTCCATTCCCCCGCTCTCCCACCTTCCCGCTGGGGTAAGGACGACGGCGAAAATGAAGGGAAAAAGACTGCTCTTCTCAAGAGGGCTTTTCCTTGGGGTTCTTCCCCGTAGAATCATCCCCTTCGAGACGAAGGTATGGATGTAGCCAAATAAGACCCACAGTAGGTCGTCGATGCGACCCACTGTGGGTCGTCTCGACGACCTACAGTAGGTTTTTTCAGCGACCTACCGTAGGTCGTTTTTTTGCCCCTCGGGGAGGAATGAAAAAGCCCCTTCGTAAGTACCAGGACTTACGAAGGGGCTTCCTTTGTTTTGCTCTGCTCTAGATGAACCTCCATTTCCCCTGTCCCTATCAAGGGAGATGGGCAGAAGGCGAGCGAAGGTGAGGGCAGGTGATCCGTCTACTTAGCTGGCTCTGCGAAGCGACGGGAGCGGGCGAGCATACAAGCTCCGATGAGCCCTGCTCGGTCGCCAAGGGTCGCTGTGCGTATCTGCGTGTCTCGGGTGACGACGCTCATCGAATAGATACGGATCGAAGCCTCGATCTGCTGGGTGAGGTAGCCTCCATCATCGGCGAGACTTCCCCCGATGATGACGAGTTCGGGATTGAAGACATTGACGAGGTTCGCCACCTGCTTGCCGAGCTCTCGGCCCAGCTCGCTCAGTACCTGCAGGCAGAGCATATCCTCTTGGGCGCAGGCGCTGACTAGGTCGGCCATCTTCAGAGTCCGCCCTGAGTTGACGATCGAAGAGAGGATAGAGCTCTCACCGGCACGTATGCGCTCCTGCACCTTACGGCACATAGCCTGACCGCTGACTTCTGTCTCGAGACAGCCCTTCTTACCGCAGTGGCAGAGGATCTGATTGTCGAAGGCCGAGATGTGACCAAATTCCCCAGAGAAGCCCGACTTCCCGAAGTAGATCTGCTTGTCGAGAATGATACCGAGCCCGAGCCCCCAACTGATGTTCACATAGAGAGCCGAGCTGATGTTGCTGTCCTTAGTACAGCCGGCTGTGAATTCGCCGAACGCCATGCCTCGGGTGTCGTTGTCGATAGATACCCTCAGAGCGAGCTTACTGCTCAGGATCTCCGACAGGGGGCGATCCCCGAAGAAGTTGAATAGGCTATAGCTGTGACCTGTGACGGGATTGATGCGTCCGGGTAGGTTGACATTGATGTTGAGGATCTCTTTGGGCTGGATGCCATGACGGGTGATGAAGCCACGGATCTCCTTGCAGATCGCCTCCAGAGCCTCGGGGGTATTCTCCAGACTAAACGGGATGTCGTAGTCGGCACAGATCAGTTCGCTCTGCAGGTTGATCAGGCCGATATGGATGTAGGAGCGCTTGATGTCTACGCCGATGAAGTACCCTCCTTCGGGATCGAGCCCGAAGAGTAGGGGGAAGCGTCCGACACCGATCTCAAGCTTCCCTTGCTCCTGGATGCAACCGCCGTCTTGTAGCTCTTGAAGGATCTTGGAGGCAGTAGGCACACTGACATAGAGCTCCTTGGCGATGTCGGTCATCGTCGCCGTCTTGTGCTGGAGGAGGTAATTGATGACACGGAGCTTGTGTAGCCCCTTCTTGGTCTCCTGACTCAGGTCGTCGAGTAGTTTGGATGTCATAGAGGATAGGTGCTAGAGGTATGGTGGTGGGGGACTACTGCTGAGGCTCCTTCTTGCCTGCTGAGCCCTGTAGACGGGGCTTGCCACGTCCTGGGCGTTTGTTACGGCTCTGGTGCTTCTGTTGCTCCTGACCCGACTGCTGATGCGTGTCCTTAGGAGCGTGCTCACGGGAGCGACCACCGCCCTTGCCCTTGCCTCCACCGTGGCGTGAAGGACCTCCACGACCACGCTCAGGACGGCGGTGTGGCTCATAGGCGGGTGTGGGGCCGAAGTCTGCATCGACGGGGATCTTGTATATGGTCTTCTCGAGGAACTCCTCTATGCGCCCAAAGCCAGGTTGCTCCTTCTCACTGACGAAGGTGATCGCCAGACCCTCGTCATTACCCCCACGGGCGGTACGACCGATGCGGTGCACGTAGTCCTCGGGGTCATGCGGAATATCGTAGTTGATGACCATGCGGATGCTGTCGATATCGATACCTCGGGCTACGACGTCGGTAGCTACGAGGAGATCGACATTGCCCGCCTTGAAGCTACGCATCACTTCCTCACGCTTCTCCTGAGTCAAGTCAGAGTGCATCTGCTCGACACGGATATCGAGACGGGAGAGGACGGCAGCGAGCTCCTTGACCTTGAGCTTCGAGCTGGAGAAGATGATGGTACGGGTGGGAGGAGTCTCCTTGAAGAGCTGGGTGAGGATGGGGAGCTTCTGTCGCTCGTAGCAGACATAGGCTGACTGGACGATACTCTCGGGTGGGCGGGAGATGGCCAGCTCCACCTCTGCGGGATCTCTGAGGATCGTGCGGGCGAACTTCTTGATCTTGGGGGGCATCGTGGCGGAGAACATCACCCGCTGGCACTCCTTCGGCAGGGCATTGTGGATCTGAAGGATATCCTCCTGGAAGCCCATATCCAGCATACGGTCGGCCTCGTCGAGTACGAAGTAAGAGACTCCGGAGAGGTCTGCCTGCTGGAGGTTCATCAGCGCAAGGAGTCGCCCCGGTGTAGCGATGACGATCTCGGCACCCAGCGCCATACCTCGTCGCTGTTGCTCCCAGGCGATCCCGTCGGTACCGCCGTAGATAGCTACGGAGGAGACGGGGAGGAAGTAGGCAAAGCCCTCTACCTGCTGTTCGATCTGGATAGCCAGCTCACGGGTAGGAGCCATGATGACGGCGTTGACTTTCTTAGGGTCACCTTCGCCTCGGCTCAGGCGGTTGATGATCGGGAGGAGGTAAGCGGCGGTCTTGCCAGTGCCTGTCTGTGCGCAGGCGATCATGTCACGACCTTCGAGGAGGAGAGGGATCGTAGCTTCTTGCACGGGAGTGGTCTCGAAGAAGTTCATGGCCTCTAGGCCATCGAGCACCTCGTCCTCAAGATCTAGTTCATCGAAATACATAGTCTCTGATTGAGTTATGAGCAAATATACCGCTTTTCTTACAATATATTGATAGTGAACGCTCAGATTCTAAAAAATCTCCGAATCACCGCCCTGAGATCCTAAAGGACGGCCTTGCCCCTCGCCGACGGAAGTCTCAGCGCTAAAATAAGGGGTGCTACAAGCCCTCTAGATACGGCTCTTCTGAGCCCCCAAAAAACGACCCACGGTAGGTCGCTGAAAAAACCTACTGTGGGTCGGTCGACCGACCTACCGTGGGTCGTCAAGGCGACCTACAGTAGGTTTCATTTTGCCCCTCCCCGAGCCTCGGCTCTCGAGGCTTTGCTTCACCCGCCTCGAGACTTCCCCATGGGGCGCTCTATGTAGTGATAGGATCGTGCTTCGTATTTATAGATGCGTCGCGGGGTGCCCCATTGGGACACCCCGCGATAACTCCTTGCGTAAGCTTCCTTTCACGCTCTTATGATGGCGATAAACTATGACTACTGGAGTAGCTCCTCCGTGGTGAAGGTCCTGACTATGCGCCCCCTCTCAAAGAGAACTAAGCTGAAGTGCTCCTCGTCGGTCGATCGCCCCGTGAGATCCTTGACGAAGGCTTCGTAGAAGCTGTCATGCCACTTCGTGCCGTAGTGCGTGTAGTCGATGCTGAGGATAGGCTCGGTGCGCCTCAGAAGTCCAGGCATGAGGTCAATGGCGACATAATAGGGCTCTGCACCGATCTTATGCGCATATGCCCCGATGGTGCTCAGGGGAAGGCAACTACTCGAGGTGCAACCTTCAGTGAAGAGGTAGACCAAAGCCTTGGGCTTGGAGGCGAGTGCAGCTCGGAGTTCGGCGCCATTGACGCAGAGGATCTTCTTCTCCCGATGTACCCTATCGAGGGTCCTGTCGAGGTCACGGAGCTTATTCCGTGAGAAGACAATCCTTGCCCGCTCTTCACGGCTGAGGTACGCATAGCCTGATCTGATACCGTAGACTCGGATGTACCCTGTAAGGCAGAGGCAGACTACCGTCGCAAGGAGGGCAATTGCTACAGCAGTGGCATAGGTGATTCGCCTTGTTACTCGATGCATGGAAATAGATAGACGGATGGAATATCCTCCGAATTCATCCAGATGACGATTTAGTTTATACTCCCCAGCTTTTATCTTATCGGATCGACCTGAGGTATCGTACCCATTTGATGGGAGTATGATATCTCCATCGAACTACACAGTCGCTGATTGAGTTCTGGGCAAATATACCGCCTTTCTTTTAATGTCTGGATGGTTAAGCCTTAGATCCTAAGAAGAATATCCAAATATCCTCCCCGAGATCCTAAAGGACGGCCTCGCTCTCCTCCGACGAAAATCTCAGCGCTAAAATTAGGGGCGCTACAAGCCCTGTAGATACGGCTCTTCTGAGCCCCCAAAAAAACGATCCACGGTAGGTCGCCGAAAAAACCTACTGTGGGTCGGTCGACCGACCTACCGTGGGTCGTCGAGGCGACCTACAGTAGGTTTTATTTTGCCCCTTCCCGAGCTTCGGCTCTCGAGGCCTCGCTTCACCCGCCCCGAGACTTCCCTAGCTTCTCAGTATCTTTGCGAGCAAAGTCCTAGGGATGAGCCCTCTAAGGGAAGGCTTCAGACCCTAGGGTAGATCGACTACTAAGAGAAGAATTATGATACTGACTGATGACTGGTTCACGACACTGAGCCATACCGAGGCGGGGGCACTCGTCTTCGTGACCGTGCGTAAGGGGATCGAAGGCTTCCGATCCAGTGGGAAGCTCCGTGTGCGTGTAGATATTAGTTGGCCGTATCCCGCCGAAGCCGACGGGATGCCCGACGAAGAGACTGCCCGTCTCATCGAAGACATTGAGCCCAAGCTCCGCCGGATCATGGAGCGGGACAAGCTCGCCATCCTCACGGGCAACTATACCGGCGGTGGGCAGAAGGATTGGACCTTCTACACACGTCACCTCCCCACCTTCGGCGAGCGACTGAATGCTTGCCTTGAGCCCTATCCTACCCTTCCTCTGGATATCCACTGCGAAGAGGATCCCGACTGGGAAGACTATGCCGAGATGCTGGCCCTTGAGCAACCCGAGGACGAAGGGGAGGAAGCGTAATCGGCCATGAAGCAACTCTTTATCCCAGGCTCTTCCTCCGCCCCTTCCCGCCGTCTCATCCTCTACTTCAATGGCTGGGCGCTTGGCCCCGTGGCCGTAGAGCATTTAGCGGAGGAGCAGGGCTATGACCTCCTCGTCCTCTGGGACTATCGGGATGATCAGCTTGACTTTGACTTCCACCCCTATAGGGAGCTTCGTCTCGTGGCGTGGTCGATGGGTGTGTGGGCGGCCGACCGCTTCTTCTCGGAGCATCCTCGCCTCAGAGAGCATCTCATCTCGGGCACGGCGGTAGCTGGGACGGGCTACCCTATGGATGATGTCTACGGTATCCCCGAAGCCGTCTATCAGGCGACACTCGGGAGCATCACCGAGGAGAATAGGGTGCGCTTCGACAGGCGCATGCTCGGGGGGAAGACCTATCGTCACCTCTACGAAGATGTGCGGGAGCGTCCCACGGAGGCCATATATGACGAACTCCTTCGTCCCTACACCATCGAGCGGAATCGCCCTCGTCCCGTGCCCAAGCCACAGGCGCAAGGGCTCTGGTCTCATGCCTTCATCGGCGACGATGATCGGGTCATCCCGCCCCCGAGCCAAGAGGCTTATTGGCGGGAACAGGGCGTACCCTTCACCCTCATTGAGCGAGGCGCCCACTATCTCCTCAGCCACTTCCGCCACTGGCACGAGCTGTGGTAGCCGTCCCGCCCAAGTGCTAAAATACAAGAGCCGAGACTCTCACATCGTGAGGGTCTCGGCTCTCTGCTTTTTGTAGGGAGGAGGGGTTAGGCGCCGTGGAACTCGTACTCGGCTTGGATGTCTTCCGTCAGGCGAGTGAAGAGCGTCTCGATCAGTTCGTCCGTGACGTCGAGTGCGGAGCGAAGGAGTTGGTCAGAGAAGGCCTGAAGCAAGTCTTGCGCCCGTAGAGGCTGGTTCTTGTAGATGGCGAGATACTGCTCTTCCATCTCACGCTGACGCTGGTCGGCCTCGGCTTCGAAGGCAGCGTAGGTCTCCTTGATCAGCGGGGCATAGCGGTTGTAGTTCACCATGCCGAGGGCCTGCACCTTGCGGAACTTCCAGTAGGCGGAGTCGTGCGACGAGTGGTTAGTGCCCTTGGTGTACGCCTTGGGATAGGAGCGGACACCCTGATAGAGGGGGAGGAAGACACCGAGGTCAGCCATCCCTAGGGCGACATAGTTCACTCGGCCGATGGCCTGCGGTAGCTCGGGGCGCACCTGCAGGATATGTGTCTGCGTGGTGCGGAAGATGGAGACGGGGCGATAGACCTCACGGGGATTCTGATGGAGGTAGGGGTCGTGGTCGGTGCCGTCGTAGTGGAAGCGGAAGAGTTCGCGTAGCTTGCCGAGGGAGATGGGTTCGGTGGCTTGGGCGAAGACGGGGAAGGTATTCCGTGTGACATCGTTGGGGATGGACGGGCTGAGCTTACCCTGTAGGCCCCAGACTCGGGGATAGTTGTAGGTCGTGTCGAGTGCTACATCTCGGATATAAGCTTCGTGGAAGTCAAAGGTGCCACGGCTTGGATCATAGAGCCCGTGCTGGATAGCGAACTCGATCAGATCGTCAGAGGCCAGATAGTTCGCCTTGTCCAGTGGATCGTACAGACGGAAGCGGCTCTGATTGCCGGTGACGAAGTATTGATCTTCGGGCATACGTGTGGCGAGCCAGCGGTGCCCAGAGGCGGTCTCCAGATACCAGATCTCATGGCTGTCGACGAAGCCGACACCGAAGCCTTCGGCCACACCGTGCTCGGTGATCAGAGCACCGAGGCGCTCTACTCCCTCACGGGCGGAGCGGATGTAGGGCAGGACGATGTTGAAGACGGAGTTCTCCGCCACACCCTCGGGTACGAGGGGGTCGGCCTGGAGGGCTCGGTCACTGCTGAAGATACTTTCGGTGGCACTCATACCGACACCTGCGGTATTGAAGCCTGCGCTTCCCCAGTGTCCGTGTAGGTGGTAGGGGGCAAGGGCTGAGTATCCGAGGGCTTCCTTGGGTAGGTCACAGCGGAAGGGGCTATCGAGGGCGATGAAGCGCTCGGGGCCGTGGTCGGTGTCTCGATAGAGCTCTAGGTTCTTCGCTAGGACAGCATTCCAGTCTTCGCTACGGGCGACGATCATGGAGCCATCAGCGGTATGCTTGCCGCCGACGATGATGGTGGTGCATTCCGATGGGTAGCGGTCGGTGGACGGGTGTCGGAGGGTTTCCTGTTCCATGTCTTTCTGTATTTATAGTTGAATGAATGGGCGGCGCACACTTTGGGGGTGAATGCGGGGCTCGGTCTATCGACTGCAATGTTACGGCTTTTTGCGTGGAGCGTCAATACCTACTTGAGGGGAGTGCCGAGATTTCGCCCAAGGAAGTTCGCTTCTTCGGCGACGAAAAATAGGGGTGAAAAAGGGTGGGGGTCTCTACCCATAGAAAGGGTACCCTCTGAGACACCCCAAAAGGGATGTACGGTAGGTCGTCGAAAAAACCTACTGTAGGTCGTCTCGGCGATCCACGGTAGGTCGGTCGACCGACCTACCGTGGATCGTTTTTGTACCCCTTCGGAGGACCTCCTCCGAAGGGGTGGGAGTAGTCCCCTTCGCCGTAGGGCGGAGATAGTCCTACTCGCATAGACGCTTTTAGCCCTCCTCCCAGTAAAAAACCGTACCTTTGCGCATAAAGGAATGACGACGCTATGACCCAAGCAGAAGACGCAGAGCTCCAGCGCCTAGAAGTCAATATCCAACGCCTCGTTGGGATTGTCGCAGAGCAGAACGAGAAGATCGCTCAGCTCAAGGAGCTCCTCCTGCGGCGGGACGAAGCCCTTCGTGCGATGCAGGAAGAGCTTCAGTCAGTGCGACGACACGAAGCTACCGTAGCCCTTGCCTCAGCCCTCACCGCTCCTCGTGCCGAGGACGGTCACCGACAGGAGGCTCGGAAGCTCCTCGATGGGATCATCAGTCAGTTGGATCGCTGTATCAGCCAGCTCGCTACCGAGCCGGAGACGATACACGAGTCTGAGTCCGAGATCAAGTAAGAGACCGCATAGCTAGGGACTCTATGAGCCCTGCTCCCGATATATGGAACCCGATACCAGCCTAGAGGCTCAGCAGCGCATCACGCTCGCTGTCGAGCACGCCCGCCTCTCGCTCCGTGTGCCTCGCTCCGACGAGCGCCTGTACCGAGAGGCTGGGGAAGAGCTTGCCGATACGCTGCGTATCTACCGCCGGAAGTATCCCAATCGCTCCGAGGTGCCTACCGAAGGCTACCTGGCGATGGCTGCTATCGATATCGCTACCCGCTACAAGCAGGTGCACACCTCTCTGGAGGCGCACACCCGAGAGTTGACGCCTAAGCTCCAGGAGCTTAACGGCCAACTCGAGCAACTGATCCGCCAGGCTCGCGAGCTCATTGACGCTCCCCTCGCTTCGCCCTGATCGCCACAGCGTCCCCTTCCTCTAGCACTACTTTTATTATCGACAAGGAATGGGAACAATCACCATCATCATCATGTGCATCGCTGCGCTCCTGCTCGGCGCTGCCCTCTCGTGGCTTCTGACAGAACGTGTACTCGGTCAGAAGACCCGATCAATACTAGCCGAAGCGCAGCGCGAAGCCGAGGTCCTCAAGCAGAAGAAGCTTCTCGAGGTAAAAGAGAAGTTCCTCCAGCTCAAGGGGGATCTAGAGCAACAGGTAGCTCAGCGCAATAATAAACTCAAGCAAATAGAGGGGCGCCTCAAAGCTCGTGAACAGGAGCTCTCCCAGCGTCAGAGCGACGTGGAGAAGCGCAACCAAGAGATCGACGTCCTCAAGGAGAAGCTTGCCCTACAGAGCGAAGGCATCGAGCTCAAGAAGGAAGAGTATGAGGTGAAGAAGGCAGAATTCGAGGAGAAGAAGGCTGAGCTGGAACTGCTCCGTCAGAGCGAACAGAAGCGTCTCGAGGCTCTCGGCGAACTGTCGGCCGACGAAGCTCGTGAGCGCCTCATCGAGAGCCTTCGTGCCGAGGCTAAGGACCAGGCGCAGGGCTATATCAATGAGATCGTCGAGGAGGCGAAGATGACCGCCAACAAGGAGGCCAAGAAGATCGTCATCCAGTCGATCCAGCGTGTCGCCACCGAGACGGCGATCGAAAACTCTGTCACCGTCTTCCACATCGAGAGTGATGAGATCAAGGGTCGTATCATCGGTCGTGAGGGGCGCAACATCCGTGCTCTGGAGGCTGCTACTGGCATCGAGATCATCGTCGACGATACCCCCGAGGCCATCGTCCTCTCTAGCTTCGACCCCGTGCGCCGTGAGGTAGCACGTCTAGCCCTTCATCAGCTCGTGCAGGATGGTCGTATCCACCCCGCCCGCATCGAAGAAGTGGTATCTAAGGTGCGTAAGCAGATAGAGGAAGAGATCATCGAGACGGGGAAGCGTACCGTCATCGACCTAGGGATTCATGGTATGCACCCCGAGCTCATCCGCCTCATCGGGAAGATGAAGTATCGCTCCTCCTACGGGCAGAACCTCCTACAGCACTCCCGTGAGACTGCCAACCTCTGCGCCGTCATGGCCAGCGAACTAGGCCTTAACCCCAAGCATGCTAAGCGTGCAGGTCTTCTTCATGATATAGGTAAGGTGCCCGACGACGAGCCCGAGCTCCCACACGCCCTCCTTGGGATGAAGCTCTGCGAGAAGTACAAGGAGAAAGCTAATATCTGCAATGCCGTCGGCGCTCACCACGACGAGATCGAGATGGAGAGTCTCATCGCTCCTATCGTCCAGGTCTGTGATGCTATCAGTGGCGCTCGTCCCGGTGCTCGCCGTGAGATCGTAGAGGCCTACATCAAGCGACTTAACGATCTGGAGCAACTCGCTCTCTCGTACCCTGGCGTCGTCAAGACTTACGCTATCCAGGCAGGGCGTGAGCTACGTGTCATCGTCGGAGCAGAGAACACCGACGACAATAGTATCTCTACCCTCTCGGCCGAGATCGCTAAGCGTATCCAGGACGAGATGACCTACCCCGGACAGGTCAAAATCACCGTCATCCGCGAGACTCGCAGCGTCAGCTACGCCAAGTAGTCGTAGGGACTTCTGGGGGCGGAGATCCATCCCTTAGCCCCGAAAGGATGAGGTGTGGCAACTAAATTCCCTTACCCCGTGTTTACAGAGCAAGAGGAATAACCATCCATATTCATTGCATGCAAGATAACGATCAGATCATCGACGAGGTCACCTCGAGCGATTATAAATATGGCTTCACGACGGACATCGATACCGAGACCATAGGCAAGGGACTCAACGAAGAGACCGTACGCCTGATCTCGGCGAAGAAGGAAGAGCCTGAGTGGCTCCTCCAGTTCCGTCTAGAGGCTTTCCGTCACTGGCAGACTCTGGAGCAACCCGACTGGGCTTTGCTGAAGATCCCGCCCATCGATTACCAAGACATCATCTACTACGCTGCTCCTAAGAAGAAGCAGGGCCCGAAGAGCCTCGATGAGGTGGATCCCGAGCTCCTGCGTACCTTCGAGAAGCTGGGTATCCCCCTAGAGGAGCAGAAGATCCTCAGTGGGATCGCTGTAGATGCTGTGATGGACTCCGTCTCCGTCAAGACGACCTTCCGTGAGACACTCGCCGAGAAGGGTATCATCTTCTGCTCATTCAGCGAAGCCGTCCGTGAGTATCCCGACCTAGTCAAGAAGTACCTAGGTGCCGTCGTACCCTATACGGATAATTACTTCGCAGCACTGAACTCCGCCGTCTTCAGCGATGGCTCCTTCGTCTACATCCCCAAGGGGACACGCTGTCCGATGGAGCTCTCCACGTACTTCCGTATCAACGCCATCAACACGGGGCAGTTTGAGCGTACGCTCATCGTCGCTGACGAAGGTGCTTACGTCTCCTACCTCGAGGGCTGTACCGCTCCCCAGCGTGACGAGAACCAGCTTCACGCCGCTATCGTCGAGATCATCGTCGAGCAGGATGCCGAGGTGAAGTACTCGACTGTGCAGAACTGGTACCCTGGTGATAAGGAGGGTAAGGGCGGTGTCTACAACTTCGTCACCAAGCGTGGTCACTGCCGTGGCGCTCGTGCTAAGCTCTCCTGGACCCAGGTAGAGACCGGCTCGGCGATCACCTGGAAGTACCCCAGCTGTGTACTCGAGGGGGATGACTCCGTAGCAGAGTTCTACTCCGTGGCGGTGACCAATCACTTCCAGCAGGCTGACACGGGGACGAAGATGATTCACCTCGGTAAGAACACCCGTAGCCGTATTGTCTCCAAGGGGATCAGCGCAGGGCAGAGCCAGAATAGCTACCGTGGCTTAGTCTATGCTGGTCCGAATGCAGAGAATGCTCGCAACCATTCGCAGTGCGATAGCCTTCTGCTCTCTGATCGCTGTGGCGCTCATACCTTCCCCTACGTCCATGTAGACAATGATACCGCCATCGTCGAGCACGAAGCTACCACGAGCAAGATCAGCGAAGACCAGATCTTCTACTGCCAGCAGCGTGGTATCGGAGTCGAGGAGGCAGTCGGCCTCATCGTCAATGGCTACGCTAAGGAAGTCATGAATAAGCTCCCGATGGAGTTCGCTGTCGAAGCGCAGAAACTTCTCTCCATCTCTCTGGAAGGCTCCGTAGGTTAGTCCTTCTAGGCAAGCACCCCACACCATCCTTATTACTACCCATATCCTATAGATATATGCTTAAGATAGAGAACCTCCATGCATCCATTGGAGATAAAGAGATACTAAAGGGGATCAACCTCACCGTCGGCAAGGGGGAGATCCATGCCATCATGGGACCTAATGGCTCGGGGAAGAGTACCCTCTCCTCTGTCCTCGTTGGTCATCCTACTTTTGAAGTCACTGAAGGATCAGTCACCTTCGAAGGGCAGGATCTACTCGAACTAGAGCCCGAAGAGCGTGCTCATCTAGGGCTCTTCCTCAGCTTCCAGTATCCTGTGGAGATCCCAGGGGTGAGCATGGTCAACTTCATGCGTGCGGCGCTCAACGAGCGTCGTAAGGCTGCAGGCCTTGACCCACTACCTGCGGCAGAGTTCCTCAAGCTGATGAAGCAGAAGAGAGAGCTCGTCGAGCTAGATAGCAAGCTCGCTAGCCGGTCGGTCAACGAGGGCTTCTCCGGTGGTGAGAAGAAGCGCAATGAGATCTTCCAGATGGCGATGCTAGAGCCCAAGCTTGCGATCCTCGACGAGACGGATAGTGGGCTCGATATCGATGCTCTGCGTATCGTCGCTAAGGGGGTCAATGAGCTTCGTAGCCCTGAGACTTCGACCATCGTCATCACGCACTACCAGCGTCTACTGGACTACATTCGTCCCGACTACGTCCATGTCCTCTACAAGGGACGTATCGTGCGTAGCGGTGGGCCTGAGCTAGCCCTCGAGCTCGAGAAGCGTGGCTACGACTGGATCAAGGACGAGGTAGGAGAATAAGGGGACTATGGAAGCGATCACCAAGCAGTACCTCGAGCTCTTCGCTGAGCACAGCCCAGAGCTACGAGAGCGCCCCCAGCTCCTCGGTCACTACCGTGAGGGGGCTTACGATACCTTTGCTCGCCTAGGACTCCCTCGCTTCAAGAGCGAAGATTACCAGCGTACGGACCTAGCGAAGCTCTTCGCAGGGGACTGGAAGCTTCTTCTCTCCGAAGGGTCGCCCTACTGGGCTTCGCACGCCTTCCCTCAGGGGATCTTCATCGGCTCTCTCTCCGACTTCGTACGGCTCTACCCTGAGGTAGCTAAAGAGCACTACGGGCGGATCGCCTCGGTGGAGACGGATGCTCTAGTAGCGCTCAATACCCTCTTCACCGCTGAGGGTTTCGTCGTCTATGTACCTCGGGGAGCGAAGATGCCCGGCCATATCGAGCTCCGCTCTATACTACCCAGTCGAGCAGGACATATCTCTGTAGAGCGGGCGCTCATCATCGTCGAGGATGACGCTGAGGCTACGCTGTACTTCAAGGATTGTCCCGAAGAGACGGGTCGAGCCATGGCGCTACGTACCCTGGAGGTCTATGTAGGGCGTCGGGCACGCTTTGCCCTCATCGACCGAGAGGAGTCCAGTGCTGAGCGTATCCGTATCACTTCGACCTACGTCCGCCAGATGAAGCAGAGCGCTGTCGACCTCAGTGGCCTGACGCTTGCTAATGGCACGACACGCAATAATTTCTTCATCACCCTTGCTGAAGAGCAGGCTGACCTCAAGGTCTCTGGCTTCTCTCTGACGGCAGGCGGGGCGCATTCGGATAACTTCTCCTTCATCGAGCACGCTGTACCGCACTGCACCTCCGATGAGCTCTTCAAGTACATCCTCCGTGATGAGAGCCGAGGGGTCTTCACGGGTCGTATCCTCGTAGCACAAGATGCGCAGAAGACCCAGGCCTATCAGAATAACCGCAACCTGCTCCTCTCTCCTTCTGCCCGCATGCAGTCGAAGCCCCAGCTGGAGATCTATGCCGACGATGTGAAGTGCTCCCACGGGATGACCACGGGTCAGCTCAGTGAGGAAGCCCTCTTCTATATGCGTCAGCGTGGTATCTCCCTCGAGGAAGCTCGCCTGATGCTCAGCAATGCTTTTGCTGAAGATGTCCTAGCTCGTATCCCTGTCGAAGAGCTAGCCGGCACCCTTCGCTCCCGTGTAGAGGAGCGCCTGCGCCGATAGCTTCGGCCCCATCCTCCCCCTTCTCTAGAGACCAGCCCTCTGAGCGGTGTCGCTACGATGCGCCAGAGGGTTGGTTTTTATCTAGGTTTACTAGTCTGTCCCGTCCCTTGCGATCCTCCGAGAGGAGCTTATCCTAGGGAGGGAAGGCTCCCTTTCACTTGATCCATCTATTTACTCCCCTATGAATAGGAAAGACTACGAGATCATGGCTCCCGTAGGGTCGTATGAATCACTCATGGCGGCCATCAATGCGGGTGCTGACTCGATCTACTTCGGTATCGAAGGCCTCAACATGCGCTCTAAGAGTGCGAATAACTTCACGACGGAAGACCTTCATAAGATCGCATCGATCTGCCGTGACCACGACGTCAAGAGCTACCTCACCGTCAATACCATCATCTACGACGAGGACCTAGCTCTCATGCGTGAGATCATCGATGCGGCGAAGGCTGCCCAGGTGTCGGCCATCATCGCTGCCGACGTAGCTCCTATGCTCTACGCTCGTAGCATCGGGGTCGAAGTCCACCTCTCCACCCAGCTCAATATCACGAATGTCGAAGCTCTTCGCTTCTATGCGCAGTTCGCCGATGTCGTCGTGCTAGCTCGTGAGCTGAACATGGACCAAGTGGCAGCGATCCACCGGGCGATCCTCGAGGAGCCCATCGTCGGCCCTGCTGGCGAGCCTATCCGCATCGAGATGTTCGCCCACGGTGCGCTCTGCATGGCCGTCTCGGGTAAGTGCTACCTGAGCCTCCATGAGCAGGGTAAGAGTGCTAACCGAGGCTCCTGCTCGCAGATCTGTCGTCGCTCCTACGAGGTCAAGGATAAGGAGACCGGGATCGAACTAGAGATCGACAACCAGTACATCATGTCGCCCAAGGATCTCAAGACGATCCATTTCCTCAATAAGATGCTGGATGCCGGCGTGCGTGTCCTCAAGATCGAAGGCCGTGCCCGTGGCCCCGAGTATGTCGATACCGTCGTGCGTGCCTATCGTGAGGCAGTAGACACCTACTGCGCGGGGGACTTCACTTCGGCTCAGGTCGAGAAGTGGGACAATCACCTCGGGCAGGTATTCAACCGTGGCTTCTGGGACGGCTATTACCTGGGTCAGCGCCTCGGGGAATGGACGTCGAACTACGGCTCTTCGGCCACGAAGCAGAAGATCTACGTCGCCAAGACCAACAAGTACTTCTCCAAGATCGGTGTCGGGGAATTCGCCGTCGAGAGCGGTGAGATCAAGGTCGGCGATGAGATCATCATCACGGGGCCCACTACGGGGCTCGTGCGCCTCACCATCGAAGAGATCCGAGTGGAGATGGAGTCCGTAGAGAAGGCCGTCAAGGGTCAAGTCTGCTCCATCGCTGTGCCTGAGAAGGTGCGCCCTGGAGACCGGGTCTATCTCTTCACCGACCGCAAGGTGATGCAGTAGTCTTCGCTACCCCCATTTAGGGATCCACGGTAGGTCGTCGAGGCGACCTACCGTGGGTCGCTTCGACGACCTACAGTAGGTTTTTTTGACGACCTACCGTAGGTCGTTTTTTACCCCTTCTGTGCCCTCCCTCGAGAATGCCCCCTTCCTACTCGTTGATCCTCCCCGTTTTTCGGGGGCGCAGACAGCCCCCGAAAAAGCCTTCGAGAGGCAGTGCCTAGATCTAGGAAGTTGTGGATAATTTCCCTTCGGATGTTTGGTGGATCAATAATTTGTTTTACCTTTGCACTCGCAACTGAAGACCATTGTGTCGCTCGGTTGAATATTTGGGAGGCCCATTCGTCTATCGGTTAGGACGCAAGATTTTCATTCTTGAAAGGGGGGTTCGATTCCCCCATGGGCTACGATAACAACAAAAAAGAAGATACAAAATGGCAAATCATAAGTCATCCATTAAGAGAATTCGTCAGACGAATGCACGTCGCTTGCACAATCGCTACTACGCCAAGACGGCTCGTAATGCTGTGCGTCGCTTCCGTGCGCTGACGGATGCTGCAGAAGCTCGCGCAGCTCTGCCTCAGCTGAGCTCTATGCTTGACCGCCTTGCTGGGAAGAATATCATCCACAAGAACAAGGCTGCTAACCTCAAGAGCAAGCTCGCTAAGCAGATCGCTCGTCTGGGCTAAACCGCCACGACTCATCCGCTGTCGCCTCCGCCCTAGGGTGAAGGACGATAGCTCTAGGCGGCCCATTCGTCTATCGGTTAGGACGCAAGATTTTCATTCTTGAAAGGGGGGTTCGATTCCCCCATGGGCTACCACAGCAGAAGCACTGATGCACTCCTCTCTCAGAGGGTAGGCGTCAGTGCTTTCTCTTTTTAGTTCCCCTTACCTTACCCAAGCCTTATCCCATGTCTTACTTCCGTACTCTTCTCGCCGGCCTCTCGGCCCTCTTCCTCCTTTCGCTTCCTGCCTGTCAGGGTGGGGGTAGCCAAACGAGCCAGACCGACAGCATCAGTCAGCAGAGCTCCGAAGACTTTGCCTACGCTGTCACCTTCACCCATGCTAAGGGCATCCGAGTGGAGAATCATCCCGACTACAAGCGTCTCATCCTCATCCATCCCGACGAAGGGCACGAGCTGGCCACCTACATCCTCTATCCTCGGGGGAAGGAACGCCCTAAGCTCTCGGCCGAACCGACGGAGTACGTCCCCGTGCCCATTCAGTCGCTGGCTTGTCTAGCTACCCCGCAGGTGGGAGCTCTCCCACTGCTCGACGCCGTCGACCTCCTCGTGGGAGTCGGTGATCCCAACTATGTCTCCGAGGAACCTCTGCGTCGTCGTATCGAAGCGGGTAAGGTGGAGACGATCGCTAAGGGGATGGCTAAGGATATCGAGCGAATCGCCCTGCTTCGCCCCGAAGTCCTCCTGCAGGATCTGATGGGCGAGCAGGATCAGGACAAGGAGCTCCGTGGGGCGGGTATCCACGTCCTGCAGGACAATGAATGGAAGGAGCGCACCCTGCTGGGTCGTGCCGAGTGGCTGAAGTTCATCGGTCTCCTCGTGGGGAAGAACAAGCTCTCCTCTGAGCGCTTCGCCCAGATCGAGCAGGATTATCTTGCAGCCAAGGCCTTGCTTCCCTCCGCCGAAGAGGCACTACCCACCCTCTACGGGCAGGACTATCAGGGGGCGTGGTATCTCCCTGGGGCGTACAGCTACGTGGCAGATATGCTCCAGGATGCGGGGCTACGTGCCGAGGTGACGCCTGACGTCGTGACGGGCAAGCCTGTCAGCCTGGAGTATATCTTCGCTCACCACCGAGGGGACAAGATCTGGATCGCCCAGCCTATGTCACAGATCCGCACCCTTCAGGACTTCCTCGCACTGAACGCTCACTACAAGGACTTCGAAGCTGCCCGATCAGGGAAGATCCTCGTTCCCAATAAGCGGGTCAGTGCCCTTGGAGGGAATGACTTCTGGCAGACGGGCGTCTACCGACCTGACCTCATCCTCAAGGACCTCATTCGTCTGACCCGTCCCGACCTGCTCCCCGGCTACGAGCCCGTCTACTGGATGGAGCTCACTCGCTAGACGCCTTTCAGCGTCCTCTCGGGATAGGTGAGAAAAACGACCCACGGTAGGTCGTCGGAAAAACCTACAGTAGGTCGCATGACCGACCTACCGTGGGTCGCAGAGGCGATCTACCGTGGGGCGTTTTCGCCCCCTCTCAGAAGGCTTATTCTAAGCGGGCTGTAGCGGGGTGGGGCAGTTCGTCCTTCGGAGCCCCAAAATAGATGCTGGGTGATGCCCCTTCTTCACCCACCGCTCTCCTTGCCTCTTCTCCTGCGAATGAAAGCTGATTCGCTCGTGTGTCTTCTTCCCTCGCTCCGTGCCGAGGGGGTAGGCGCATGGGCTTAGCTCAGAGGGAAATTCCGTATCTTTGTATAACCTCCGTCTCGTACAGACGGCAGGGATCTTAGGCCTCACTCCCATAGGAGAGGAGCCTTCATGTTTAATCGACAGACATATGAAATCAAGACGAATATTGTACATCTCACAGGAGATCTTCCCTTACCTCCCCGAGTCGGACATCTCGATGACGGCTCGCAAGCTGTCGCAGGGGATTCAAGAGCTAGGAAATGATATCCGTATCTTCATGCCCCGCTTCGGTCTGATCAATGAGCGCCGCAATCAGCTGCATGAAGTCATTCGTCTCTCGGGGATCAATATGATCATCAACAACAACGATCATCCGCTGATCATCAAGGTGGCCTCCCTCCCCGCAGCACGTATGCAGGTGTACTTTATCGACAACGATGATTTCTTCAAGCGTAAGAGTCTCTTCGATGCAGACCCCAAGGCGCAGACCAACGATAACGACGAACGATCTATCTTCTTCGTTCGTGGTGCTCTTGAGGCGATCAAGAAGCTCCGTTGGATCCCAGATATCATCCATTGCCATGGGACGTTCACGGCGCTGGGTATGCTGTACCTCAAGAAATTCTACCACGACGACCCTTGCCTGAAGAAGGCTAAGATTGTCTACTCAGTCTACGATGAGCCAGCACCGGTAGAGATCCCAGAGGGTCTCTTCGAGTGCCTGAAGTTCGACAAGTTCAAGCCCTCTGCTCTCTCCATCCTCGACGGTAAGACGGACTACGAGGCCCTGAACCGCCTAGCCATCCACTACGCCCATGGTGTCGTGCAGGGTAGCCCAGAGCTCTCTCCCACACTGCGCCAGCATATCGAGGAGAGTGGTGCGCACTTCCTGCCCTATACGGCACTAGAGGAGAGTGCAGCGGCGCACAATGAATTCTACAAAAAGATCCTCCCATGAAGCAGCTACTTCGTCCCCTCCTCTTCGCCTCCTTCGCCCTAGCCGGCACGCTGGCCTTCACCTCATGTGGCGACGACACCCTCTCACGCATCGGAGAGAGCATCCAGCCTGGACACGACAAGATCGAAGGGGAAGCTACGACCCTGGAGTTCGATGCCAAGACGATCGCTACTCCTACGCTCTATACCGACGGGACGCGCTCGCTCCTAGGGGCGCTGATCGATCATACGGGTTCGACAGTCACGGGGGAGTTCATCAAGCAGATACGTACCGCTAGCCCCACGACCTTCGAGGAGTCGGGCAATGCACAGCTCACCATCGACTCCGTAGACTTCCGTATCTACTACGACCGAGCCGAGGGAGAGAAGACCTCCGAGATCAAGGTCAACGTCTACCAGCTCGCTGAGCCCGTCTCGGCTCGAGGCACGACGTATCAGACCCTCGGAGCTTATCGCAAGGGGGCTACCCTCCTAGGCTCTGCGACGCTACAGCCCTCCAAGGGAACACCCGTGCAGAAGGGCTCTTCCCTGAACTACCTCTCCATCCCGCTGACGCTCGACCTAGGGAAGAAGTTCTACCAAGCCTCTATCTCTCCGACGCTCAAGGATGCCTTCTCCACGCAGGCACGCTTCGATAAGGAGATCTTCCCCGGCTTCTATGTGACGCCAGCCACGGGTAAGGGCTTCCTCCTGGAGATCGCCGAGGTAGCACTCCTGATCCACTACAGCGTCCCCAAGAAGGACAAGCCTACTGAGCGTACCCGCTACGTCAAGAGCTTCGTCGATACCAAGCTTACAGCTCGCCTCAATGCCCTCAGTAGTGGCGATGTGTCGAGCCTCACAGCGAGCTCTTCCGAATACACCTACGTCAAGGGTCCTGCTGGTGTGACTACCCAGTACATCCTCTCGGTAGATCAGCTCCAGAAGCTCCTCAAGACCACGCCCAAGCCCACGACACTCCCCGTCCCCTCGGGCTTCATCGGTCGCTCCTGGATGCTGGCAGATGCTAACTTCTCCATCCAGGTCAAGAGCCCCGAAGGACAGCTGACTAACCTCCCCGAGTACCTGCTCCTACTGCCTGCCGATCAGGTGAAGGAATACTTCTCGGCTCAGGTACAGACGCTCCAGGCTGGGAAGTCCTATCTGTCGAAGAAGTACGAGGCGAAGAACAACGCCTACCAGTTCAACAACATCGCTCGTATCGTCACAGAGCACCTCGCCAAGTACGCTACCTATACCGAAGCGGGAGGGTGGACGATCACGACACCCCTTACCCTGAGTATCGTACCCGTATCGGTCACGCTACAGCAGAATACCATCACGGGCATCTCCGAACTCATCCGTCCGAGCTTCGTCCGCCTCTCCAAGGCATCGAAGGACCTCCGAGTGAGCTTCGTGAGCGTACAGCTCCAGCAGAAGTAATTCCTATACAAGGCGCCCACAGAGATTAGGCCAGCGTTCTTCCTCCGAGAAGAGTCTCCTGCTCTCTGTGGGCGTCGTCGTCTCCTTCATACCACTAGCTCCACACTACACACATGCAGACCTCCATCAAGCTACGCCTGACGGTGATGAACTTCCTCCAGTTCGCTATCTGGGGGGCTTACCTAACCTCTATGGGGCGCTATCTCGGCGCTGCAGGCTTCGGCTCCGAGATAGGTAACTTCTATGCCATGCAAGGCTTCGTGTCGCTCTTCATGCCCGCCCTCATGGGGATCGTCGCTGACCGCTGGATCCCAGCACAGCGTCTCCTAGGGCTCTGCCACATGATCGCAGGGATGCTGATGCTAGGCGTCTTCCTCTACACGCAGACTGAGACGCCCTCTTATCCCACCCTCTTTGCACTCTACTCGCTGAGTGTCGCCTTCTACATGCCGACGCTGGCGCTGAGCAACTCCGTCGCCTACACTTCTCTGGAGCAGGCGGGTCTGGATCTAGTGAAGAGCTTCCCACCGATCCGTGTCTTCGGGACGGTAGGCTTCATCTGTACGATGATCGGGGTGAGCCTGGTTGGGGTCGAAGCTACCAGTGGACAGTTTGCTGTCTCGGCCATTATCGGTCTGGTCTTAGCCGTCTATTCGCAGACGCTACCCAACTGCCCTACGGCTCCCAAGGGACAGAGCAAGAGTCTGGTGGAAGCCCTCGGTCTACGTGCCTTCGTTCTCTTCAAGGAGCGGAAGATGGCACTCTTCTTCATCTTCTCGATGCTCCTCGGTGTGAGCCTGCAGATCACCAATGGCTTTGCTAATCCCTTCATCAGCACCTTCGGTGAGATACCTGCCTATGCGGATACCTTCGGGGTCAAGCATGCCAACATCCTCATCTCCCTCTCCCAGCTCTCCGAGACGCTCTGTATCCTACTCATCCCATTTGCCCTACGTCGCTTCGGTATCCGTCGGGTGATGCTCATCGCTATGACGGCTTGGGTGCTGCGCTTTGCCCTCCTCGGTCTCGGTGACCCTGGTAGTGGTGTCTGGCTCTTCCTGCTGAGTATGATTGTCTACGGGGTAGCCTTCGACTTCTTCAATGTCTCGGGTTCGCTCTTCGTCGACAAGGAGACCGACCCCTCTATCCGCTCCAGTGCTCAAGGGCTCTTCATGATCATGACTAATGGTATCGGCGCTACCCTCGGTTCGCTGGGAGCACAGGCGGTGATCAATTACTTTGTCAACTCCGAGACGGACACGACGGCTATCCTCGCTGGCTGGAGTATGAGCTGGTATGTCTTCGCCGCCTATGCTGCGGTGGTGACGGTGCTCTTCGCCCTCCTCTTCCGCTACAAGACGGAGACCGAAGCCTAACGCCCTCCCTCTCCCCCACGAATCCCCCTTCATCTCCCTCCTGTCGATGAATATCGCCTTTGATGCCAAGCGTATCACGCACAACGCTACGGGACTCGGGAACTATAGTCGCTTCGTGCTGGACATGCTCACGGAGTACCGCCCCGAGAATCGCTACCTGCTCTTCTCTCCCTCCACGGGCAATCCAGCGCTCTACAAGTCCCTCCTCTCCCATCGCTCGGTACGGCTCATCACCCCGCATCGGGCCCTGGCCTTCGCTGGGGGGAACATCTGGCGCAACTTCTCCGTCCCTCGCCAATGTCGTACCCATCAGGTCGACCTCTTCCACGGGCTCACGAACGAGCTCCCCGTGGGCCTCTATCGGGCGCAACGTGTCGGCACGGTCGTCACCATCCATGATCTGGCGTTCATCCGCTACCCGCAGTTCTACAAGCCCATCGATCGCCTCCTCTACCGCAAGAAGTATGGGGCTTCGGCTCGCCATGCGGACCATGTGATCACGGTGAGCGATCAGACTCGTCGGGATGTCATCGATATCTTCGGGGTGGATGAAGATCGTGTGACCACTGTCTATCAGGGGTGTTCCGAGGCCTTCGCCCGTGTGACTCCCGAGGACGAACGCTTAGCACGTCAGGCCCTCAACCTCCCTGAGCGCTACATCCTCTTCGTCGGGAGTATCGAGGAGCGCAAGAACTTAGCCCTCATCGTCGAAGCCCTTGCCCAACTCCAGGACAAGGACATTCATCTCGTAGCCATCGGACGCAAGACGCCCTACGTGCAGACCGTCGTCGACCGAGCTCGTCGTCTCGGGGTGCTCTCCCGTGTCCATCTACTGCATGGGGTGGGAAGTCTCCTATTGCCCGGGGTCTATGCTGGGGCGAAGGTCTTCGTCTACCCTTCACGCTTCGAAGGCTTTGGCATCCCACTCATCGAAGCGCTGAATGCAGGTATCCCCGTCATCGGCGCCACGGGCTCCTGCCTCGAGGAGGCAGGTGGACCCAGCAGTCTCTACACCGATCCCAACGATGCCACGATGCTCTCTGCGCTCATCGATCGGGTACTGATCGACATCTCTCTCCGCCGTAAGATGATCGAAGAGGGGCGCACCTATGTTGAGCGCTTCTCCCCAAAGCGCCTAGCGAAGGACCTCTCCGCAGTCTACGAGAATGTCCTCTTGACTCACGAATAGTTCGCCTCCCCTCCCTCACCAAAGGGTCGGCCCTTCCTCTCGGGAAGGTGCCGACCCTTTGTCGTTCCTACCCTCGCCCCTCCCTCCTGCCCCCGCTCTGCCTTCCCTCCCCGCACCCTCCCCACCTCACCTCAAAAAAGTGCCCCATTCATAGCTCCCTCCGACGCCCCATTCATGGGTCACCGAGACGACCCATGAATGGGTCGCACGAGGACCCCATGAATGGGTCCCTTTTGTACCCCATGCTACCTCCTCCCCACGCCCCTTCCGAGTTACCTCCCGCCCCATACCTAGACTCCCCCCTGAAATCACTAACTTTACCTCATCCAATGATATCTAGCTTAGTAAATTCCCATACTAATAGCCCCCATACCGATGACACCCGCCCCTACTCCGAATAAGACCGTAAAGAAAACCAGCCCCCTAGCTACACTCTTAGCCTATATCCAAAGGCAGTGGCATCTCTTATCTATTGTTGCTCGATGGATGTGTTTGATGCTGACAAAAGATAATCTACGGGCTTATCTTCGGAGACACTGGCGACTTTTGGCTTTGCTCATCCTTTATATCTTCTTTCGCCCCATTTTCGAGGAGAAGCTAGCTTCACTTCTACAATTTTTTGATCCTAGTTGGGGTAGTGCTATTGTCTGGCTAGGTGTTATAGTGATCCTTATAGCCCTAGTTTGTACTCATAGCCTTGGATATGAGTGGTACCTCTTTAGCCAAAAGTACTCCAAGTCATTTGTAGCGATCTTGTTTGGACTATGGACTTACTATCATTTTGGAGGAGCTAAGAACTATAGGGTAATTGAGCCCTATATACCCTGTATCTACTATATGGATATTTTCTTAGTCGTATGTGCTTGCCTGCTAATTGTTAGAGTAAGGTCTTATCGAGAAGAGCGAGCCAGACAGCGTGCACTAAAAGTAAGAATGAGGCAAGCGACTATCAACGGAGTCAAGGAGGGCTACCAGGTGGACCAACCCATCAGGTCTGAAGATGAAGATTTATTAGGGAGGCGAGGAGAGGCTAAGTCTCTTTCTGAGAAAATATTCAAAACAGATACGTCAAAAGGTGCCTTTACTTTGGGGCTAACGGCTCCATGGGGGGCGGGGAAAACTTCCTTCATGTTAGTGATGAGGGAATATCTGACTAAGAAGCCTTCTCAGGAAGTGATTGTGATGGCCTTTAATCCTTGGATGTACCGTAAGGCTCCTAATCTGACACAAGTCTTCTTCGAGGAACTTAGTCGCACCCTTGCTCCCTACAATTCAGATCTCGCGTCGGCCTTTATCCGCTATGTTAGGAGCCTCTTGGCGCAAGAGAGTAATGCTTGGCTACAGCTTGTAGCACGTCTTTTGCCTCAGGAATCTAATGAGAAGAGTATTACCGAGCAGTATGAGTCGCTAAGTCAAGAGATCTGTAGGTTAGGGCGGAAGATATTCATCTTTATCGACGATGTAGATCGCCTTGAGCGTGAAGAGCTGGTTGAGCTCTTTGCTTTGGTACGCAACAGCTCCTCCTTCCCATGCATGAGCTATATCCTAGCTTATGATAAGGAGTATGTAGCCTCTCAGCTTAAGGGGTGCTTTGATCAGCATACCCATCGCTACATGGAGAAGATTCTGCAAGAGGAGTATGCGCTAGCTCAAATTACACCAGAGCAACTAGAGCAGGCTCTTAAGATGGAGCTTGAGGAGATTGGATATGGAGATCTTTGGGAGACTCTTGAGGAATCTAGGATTCAGATTAGCTATCACCTCCCTACGATCCGAGCAGTTAAGCGTATCTGTAATACTCTTTCCTCCCGTCGTAAGGAGCTTGAACGTAATGTTATTCTATTTGATTGGTTTATTCTTGAACTGATACGTACCCAATATCCAGATCTTTTCGAGTTTTTGAAGAATAGCTATGAACAGTCGTTTTACTTCTCTGCTGATTCCGTGTATATAAGTTGTGAGATGGGGGGGCCACAAAAGAGTTTCTGTAAGTCAGACGACTCAAGCTCTCTAACTAAAATAGAATCAGCCCAAAAGTTCTATAGATATCTTCAAGAGCACGATGTCGATTTTCAGTGGCGAGATGCCCAGCAGGCTTTCGCTCTTATGAATTTTTTATGGGGAGAGGATAGGGAAGTTGGCCCTTTGCAGATCAATCATAGACTTTATATAGGTAGATATTTTTATGGTGTTCTTCGTACGATAGAAGTTAGTGAAGAGGAGTTTCGATTGAATATATCTTTACCCTTTAATAAAATGTATATTAAAGAGAAGTTAGATAAGGGGCAGTTAAGAGACTTTGCTCATAAGCTGTTGCGTGATAAAGATAGAATTAATAGTGCTGAAATAGCAGAGAAGTATCTTCGTATAGCCTTATATATAGACACTATTGGATACTCAGAGGTGTTGTTTCGTGAGGGCGAGATTAGTTCTTTCATTGAAAGCCTTAAATCCTATTGGGATAATGGCAAGGCCTGTCTACAAGAAAAGCTGAAAGAGATTCTTAGCGATCCTGATCTTAAGTTAGGGGTGATTCTGTATCTTAGTATGGTTAATAATCTGCATGTGTCTTCTCAGGTGGATACTTATGAGGATTTGGAGGAGATGCATTTAATTATGCAGATATTTGACTGGAGTGAGCTTATAAAGCTAATGGAAGAGCGGTTTTGGGAGTGCGTGGAGGAGATGAGATATGATCCTGTAAAGTGTTATCTCCTGTGGAGAGAATGCCTCATCTATGAAGAAGATGAACGAGGTAACCAGATATTCTATAGACCTTCTCCCCATCAACTAATTCATGTGCATGAATGGATGAAAAAGATTATAGAGAAAAATGTGGAAAAGTTAATTCCCTACTTCATCCAATATAACCCTAGATCATCTAGTCTCTTTGAATTACTCTTGCCTGAGCCCATTTGGAATTTAGATAAGCGAGAGAGCAATTCACTAACTAGCTATTTCCCTGACTTTATCTCTGATCTAGATAATGCTTCTTCTTCTTCGGTAATCAAAGAGTTTCGAGCCTTCCTCACCAAATGGGGCTCTAGGGAGGAGGAGCTTGATAAGCTGGTACCAGGAATGCCATCGGAGATGAGGAAAAAAGAGCTCCAATATATAAGTTTTAACTTTAAGCATATTCAGCCAGTTGGTATCATCCCCATAATCCAAAGAAGGAAGTACTTATGATGCTATGACGATGGGTTAATACTCTCTGTGATGCTATTCTACCCACAGCTGGTTCTAGGAATAGTAGCGGAGATTGGCTAACTTTGCTTCTACTCCTTTAGTCTAAGGTCAATACTATGTTTGAGATACTCTCACTCTTCCCCGTGTGGCAGCTGTGGCTCGTCGCTGCATTGCTACTCTTTGCGCTGGAGGTCATTACCCCAGGCTTCATCTTGGCTTGCTTTGGTCTGGGAGCCTTGCTGGCTATACCGGCGGCGCTCTTGGAATGGAGCTGGCTGGTACAGATCATCTGCTTCTGCGTCGGTAGTCTGGTAGCACTCTGGCTCCTTCAGCCACTGATGTGTCGCTGGTTCGCCTCGCATGATGCGAAGACAGGCATGGATGCCCTGATCGGCAGGCATGTCTTCGTCACGGAGACCATCCCCACCGGTGACGCCGGCGGACGTGTCGCGGTCGATGGCGACAGCTGGCGTGCCGTCACTCGCTCCAGTCAAGACCTACCCGTGGGACAAGAAGTGCGCATCGTCGGCTACAAGAGCGTCATCCTTGAGGTCGAGCCCGTCCATCACTAGCATTCACTCTACTCTCCATCCTTTAATACTCGCTACACCTATGCCTATCGAGCTGATCATCCCAGGCATCCTCGCCGTCCTGGCGGTCGTCACCATCTACAAGGGACTCTGTATCGTCCAGCAGTCGCAGACAGTCATCATCGAGCGCCTTGGTCGCTACTACCGCACCCTTTCGTCGGGTGTCAACATCATCATCCCCTTCATCGACCGACCCCGTCCTATGCGTTGGCGCTACACCATCCCAGGGCCCAACGGTCAGACCTTCGTCCGCTTCACGGAGATCACTAATATTGACCTGCGTGAGACCGTCTACGACTTCCCTCGTCAGAGTGTGATCACCAAGGACAACGTCGTCACCGAGATCAATGCGATCCTCTACTTCCAGATCGTCGATCCCATGCGTGCCATGTATGAGATCCAGAATCTCCCCGACGCGATCGAGAAGCTTACCCAGACGAGCCTACGTAATATCATCGGTGAGATGGATCTCGACGAGACCCTTACCAGCCGAGATACCATCAATAATAAGCTCCGCATCATCCTCGACGAAGCCACGAACAAATGGGGTGTCAAGGTCAATCGTGTCGAACTGCAGGACATCAATCCTCCACGCGATATCCGTGATGCCATGGAGAAGCAGATGCGTGCTGAGCGTGACAAGCGTGCGCAGATCCTCAACGCCGAAGGGCAGAAGGAAGCTACGATCCGTGAGTCCGAAGGACGCATGCAGCAGGCCATCAACCATGCCGAAGGGGAGCGCCAAGCACAGGTACTCCATGCTAAGGCTGAAGCAGAAGCTAAGCTCCTCACCGCCGAAGCCGAAGCACAGGCTATTCGCAAGATCGCCCTTGCTGTCGAGGGCTCGGGTGCTAATCCTGCGCAGTACCTCATCGCAGTACGCTATCTGGAGACCCTGAAGGAGATGACTTCGGGCAAGGACAATAAGACCGTCTACCTCCCCTACGAGGCATCGGGTGTCCTCTCTTCACTAGGTGGGATCAAGGAGCTACTGAAGTAGCCTTCCCTCTCACCCTTCTCTACGACCGCTTCCTCAGCCAAACAATAGAGCTCCATATAGGAGCGTTATATCAGTGCTTCGAGATGCTCCACGCTCGAGCACTCGAGGCACTGATATTCATTACCCTAACCCCAGTTGCTTATGACCCAACCCTACTCCCGTACAGACAAAGAAAAACTTGATCTTATTGCCCGTACCGCCTTCGAGCGCACCCAGCCTCGGCATCAAGAGACGCTGAGACAGCTCCGCATACTAGCTGCGCTCGTCTAGTCCCCTCACCCCCTCATTCCCTATCCCAATGAGTAAGCGACAGGCGATCATATCGCCTTCCCTCCTCTCGGCTAACTTCCTGCGCCTGGAGGATGACGTACGCCTCATCAATGAGAGCGAAGCCGACTGGCTACATATCGATGTGATGGACGGGGTCTTCGTACCCAATATCTCCTTTGGGTTCCCTATCCTCGAGGCCATTCGTCCTCTGATCAAGAAGCCTCTGGATGTCCACCTCATGATCGTGGAGCCGATGAAGTTCGTCCGTGAGCTCGCTGCCCTCGGGGTGGACACGATGAATGTCCACTACGAAGTCAGCCCACACCTGCACCGCTCTATCGGTGCGATCAAGGACGCTGGCATGAAGGCAGCCGTGACACTCAATCCACACACGCCCGTAGAGCTACTCACCGACGTACTCGATGAGCTGGATATGGTGCTACTGATGAGTGTCAACCCTGGCTTCGGTGGTCAGAAGTTCATCCCCCGCACCATAGACAAGGTGCGTCGCCTACGGCAGATGATCGACGAGCGTGGCCTCAGTACGCTCATCGAAGTCGATGGCGGTGTCAACGCTAAGACTGGTGCTGACCTCGTCGCTGTAGGTGCTGACGTCCTCGTGGCTGGGAGCTACGTCTTCTCTCATGAAGATCCCAAGGCAGCCATCCATAGTCTCAAGGAACTCACTCGCCTCTAAAGTCCGAGCAAGCTACGAGCGAGGACGGCTAAGAGTGATCGAAGATCATTGGCTCGCTAGCCCTATCTTCCGCCTCCTTGCCCTCGTCATCACGGGCTACCTCTCCTACGAACTCATCCCCCATCGCTGGCTAAGCTTCGGCTTAGCTATCGGTGGGGGATGTGCTTTTTCCCTCGGTGCACTGGCGAGTCTCCGTGGGGAAAGGGCGCTCAGCGGTGTGTGGGGTGCTCAGCGTCAGCTAAGCCGGGGCTTGCGCCTAGGTCTCTATCTGTTCCTTATCCTATCGGCCCGTCTCTACTATGCGCATACGATGGAGCAGAGTACGGGAGGGCTCTTACCCCTTGAGGGAAAGCTCACGGCGATCATCGAAGCTCAGGAAGCTAGCCTAGAGCCCGTCGGGGAAGGAAGTGTAGAGACTGAGGCCGTCGGTGGTAGGACTGAGGCTGTCGGTAGAAGGATTGGGGAAGTCGGTAGTGCTACCAATAGGGCGGTGCATGGCGCTGAGGAAGGCACTCCCTTCGACTCGCCTCAGGGTGCGGTACAAGCTGGTGCTACGTCCATCTCCAGTCGGCAGGGAGCGTATCAGTTACGTCTTCGCTTGCTTTTGCCTTCGGGAGCTTCGTCCCTGCTCCTGCTTTCGCTCCGCTCTGTGCCGAAGGACGGGGAGAATCCCCTACAAGTCGGCGATACCCTTGCCTTCCGTCTTCAGCGGGTGAGCTATACTCGGGACCTCCTTCACAGGCGACCAAGCTACGGGCGCTACCTACTTAGTCTCGGTGCTGTGGGTAGGGGCGTGGGAGAAGGGCTGTACGTTCGACCCGCTTCTTCTGTGACGCTTCTTGCCACTAGCCCTCGACTGCTGGCTCTTCGGCTGAGAGATCGGCTTGCCGAGCGTCTCTCGGCTACCTCACTTCGGACAGAGACGAAGCGCTTACTCCTAGGGATAACGCTTGGTCTCGTGTCGCACGACTCTGAGGGGCGGGCACTCCGTCAGTCGTTCGCCCGTGGTGGTGTAGCCCATCTGCTAGCGGTCAGTGGCTTCCATCTCGCTGTCGTCGTGGGAGCTGTGGCCTTGCTCCTCGGTGCTCTACCGAAGCTCCGAAGGCGAGAGCGCTTACGCTGGGCACTGCTCCTCGTAGTAGCCTGGGCCTTCACCTTGATCTCTGGCTGTAGTGTGCCGACGCTCCGTGCTTCAGGGATGCTGACACTCTATGCCGGTGGTCGTATCCTTCGCCGTCCTACCAGCTTCACCGAAGTGCTTGCACTACCTGCCTTGCTCCAGCTCGCCTGTAGTCCGCTGAGTCTCTTCAGTGCCAGCTTCCTCCTGACGTACTTAGCGCTGGTGAGTATTCACCTTTTCTACCGCCCCATCTGGGGGATGCTGGGGAAGCTCCAGCACCCACTCATGCGCTATCTGTGGGGTTGTCTTGCCCTCAGCCTCGCAGTACAGCCCCTCCTCTTCCCGCTCAGCCTCTACCTCTTTGGTACGAGTTCGCTCGCCTATCTATGGACGACCCTTCTGGTGCTTCCGCTGGCTACGCTCCTCATCCCCGTGGGGCTACTCCTGATGCTCGTGCTGTCGCTGGGCTTTGTACCACCGACGCCGATCCTGGGGCTGATGGATCAAGGGGCGTCGCTCCTGTACGAAGGGGTCGCTTGGGCTGAAGGTCTCCCCCTCCTTCAGGTGCATCTCCCTCTCTCATTACCGATGCTCGTGGGCTACTATGCGCTACTTGCACTCCTCTTTCTCCTGAGCTCTGCCCTTCGGGATAAGCCGACTCCGATAGCCCTCCCCGCCTAACTACAGCCATACAAATAATAAGGACGCCCCCCAGTGTAGGATCTCCTACACTGGGGGGCGTCTCTGTATCGATCGACTAGGCCGTGGAGTGGGGGTGGATCACGAGGAGCGAGCCCCTACAACCCCGCAGAAGTCTAGTCTTCGTTGATCATGCTGAAGAGCTCTTCGGCTGCAGCACGGGGACCCGTCTTCGTCAGTCCCTCGACAGCTAGGCCGGTATGCATCTCCCCGACCTTGACATGGCTGTCGAAGAGTGCCGTGAAGAACTGACGGATCAGCTGACCAGCCAGCTCCTGCTCCTGCACAGGGCCGAAGGGATTAGCGAAGTACGAGGTGACAAGTCCCTGCTCCGTCGTCGTCCCCTTCGCACGGCGAGCGCCGGCTTCGAAGATCTTGATCGCCTCTTCCATATCATCGAAGAGGCTGATCTTCTTAGCTGCATCCTCGTAGTTATTGGCATAGAGGAAGTAGTCTACGGGGAAGCCCTTAGAGATCAGTTCATACGTCGAGATAGGTATCGTGACTCGGGCGTTGACCTTGTCGGGATTGGTGTAGATCCCTCGGTCAAGTTGGCTGAAGGCATAGGTAGGATCGAGGTCGTCTGTACGGACGAAGGCGCCGATCTCTGTACCATAAGCACGCACGACACCATCTTCGCCGAGGCGGAGGAAGCCCATATCGTCGAAGATGACACGCATATGTCGGATGTACTTCTCATTGAGTGTGCGGAAGGCTTCTAGGCTTTCGCTCTTCCCAGCACCACTATCGCCCATGATGATGATATTCGCTTCACGGCCGTTCTTCAGGATGATGTTGACCATAGCACCATGGATGGGGAGGTTGCCACGGCTCATCTGCTTGAGGTTGTGCAGTGTGAGGAGCATCTTCTTCATATAGCCGAAGTAGTCGATCTCATCGCAGTAGTTGGCGTAGCCGATGAGGATATCGTTCTTCTTGTCCTTATAGTAGAAGGTGCGCTTCTCGTCATGCCCGTCGGGATAGCCGAAGATGTAGATCATATCGGGCTTCTTGCCGACGTACTCATCTTCCTTAGCGAGCTCGAAGAGATTGGCCAGTCCGAGCCCATGACACATGAAGTCCTTGTGGAAGTATACGAAGGCCAGCAAGTCACCTACCTTAGCGGGGTAGAGGAACCATTCATCCTCGTTGAGGATCATATTGGCCACGGGGTTGATCGTATGCTCACGGAAGATCCCATCACGGGTATTCTTCTTCGTGTACGTCACGTAGGGCGGGTTGATGACGATGGAGTTGATGAAGGGGATAGCGGATAGTCCCTTGTACTCCATCGGATAGTTCCAGGGGGCATCCATCAGGATGAGCCCAGCGTTTGCCCCAGCAGTCGTCTGGCGATAGACCTTACTAGCGAAGCCGTTTACGACTTCCTTCGTACGGCGATAGATGGAGAGGATGAGCTCGTTGAATAGCTCGTAGGCCTGGACGAAGCGTACATTCTGCACCCCGTCACCTTGACGCTGGTTGTGGACGACGGCGATACGCTCCATGCGACGCCAGTAGTGGTAGAGGAGTTCTACGACTTCGAGGAAGAGATCACGGTCCTTGAAGAAGGGCGCATACTTATTGTTGACCTCGAGTATCTCGTCGACGTCGCAGACACTCAGTAGACGGATGACCTCCATGAAGTCACGGATGAGCTCGTCTTCATCGCGGAAGCCCTCGATGAAGGCGTCATAGATGACGGGATTGTCTCTACGGAGCGAGGCGATGAACGACTCGACGACACGCCCATAGGCGTAGCTGGTGAGGATCTTACGACGATTGTCGCAGTACTTGGAGGTGAAGTTGATGATCGCTCGACCACGGTTGAGGGTGAATTCCTGTAGCATTTCTTATGGGATGGTTAATAGCTGAGCAGTGAAGTACTACCACAAATATAGATAAACTTCTCTAATGAAGGGTAGAGTCTACTTATCCTGGTTTTTCGTTGCTTTGATAGGTTCGTTTTTTGCTTGTTGTTTGTGGGTGCGTATGAGCTGTGACGTCGGGCTCAAGTGGCTGATCAGTGCCGTCATCCGTCGGCTCGGTGTCTACGCAAACGTACGAAGAAAGGCGAAGAAATACAAGTTTTCACCCTCGCCCCGACCAATATACCGAGGGCTAGGTATCCGTCCGCCCCTCGCTTCCGTCCTGTCACCCCCTCGGTCATTTCTCACTGTCCGCCCCGCTCCCAGCTGAAATCCCCTCGACCTCTACGGCTCCTTCCCCTCCCCCTTACAGCCGCTCAGCGCAGCTTTTACAGCTAATTTGTCTTGCCTTTACGGCCACTTCGCTCCACCCTTGCAGGTAGTTGCACCCTTTTTCTTGGGAACATAGCACTAACCTCTCCATTCATCCTCATGAGTCCCTCCCCTCACGGCAATGTAGCTAATCTGAAGGCTGTGCTGGGGCAAAAGCTTATCCCGAGGGAGATCTCCTGTGGAAGTGAAGCGTGTAAAATGATCTATCAGATGTAAGTATTTGTTTTTGTCAGATTTATTTCCAACCTTTGCTACAGAGAGTTACGGGTAAAGAGTCCATCTCTTTCGCCGGTGCCTCGCATACTACATACTCACTACTAAACTATGCTCGCGTATGAACCCAAAAATCTACCTGATTGTAGCCTTGGCTACATTGGCGTCAATCTGCTCTTGTAGCAAGAGAGAGATGCCCCAAACTCAACAAAGTGCACTCCATGAAGAGATGCCTAAAGCCTCTCCTAGTGAAGTCTCAAATGACTCGCGCATTTTGACTCTGGAAGAACCGGCAAATCTTGAGGAACTAAAGAAGCTGTACAAGCAGTATGACTCTGTAGGCCGAAGACCGAGGATGACGAGAAAGGCTCAGAATGAAGCTCGGATGCTTTTCCCGGACCAGGATGAGATTGACAAGTTTATCCTCAAGAGTGCATTGGATGCTAACCTCAGAGTTCCAGCTCCGCTGGATATACTCCCGTGCAATAAATGGGAATATATCTTTACAAAGATCAACCGCCATGGGATTCGTCAGCTGATATCAGCCTTCCCTCATGCGAGAAACTATAAAGCGACAGACTTTTTCATCAGGCCTCTTCCTCCGTCTACCGGTCTCGACTACGCGATCACTGCTGATTCTCGAGATTCAGATGCTGAGGTGGGTATTGGTGTAAACAGTGATGGTACAATGCGATTTGCCATCATTGACGCTACAGCTTCTAGTTGGACTAAGAGTTGGAATCTCGTTAGGAGTGGAGAGGGGAGCTACACAATCGCTAGCACCCTGGTGCGAGAATATGAACACGGGGAATTTGTCCCCTATGTCTGGCAGAGTAACCATGGTAGTGAGGATATCCGTGTAAACCTCGAAGCTGAACGAGGCGAGGGCCAAGAGTTTGCGCTACGACCAAGAGGGGACTATAAAGTTATCGGAATCCGATTTGCTCGTACTCTCTCGAAGCTACACACTCTTCTTGCTACGAGTAACCCAAATGAAAAGTGTGAAGAGACTTATCCTGGTGAAGAGATCCTATATAATGGGCAGTATATCTCTCCTATCATAAAGAATTCAACCTTCACATCGACACGTACATTCACAAATACCTCATCCGAAGAGGTTCCGTATGATATGTACTTTGATGATGAACGTACTATTGAGTCAAGTTTTAGGCCCTTCAAGACTCTTGATTTTAATAGCTTGAAGAATGAGCAGTATGTGAATACATTCACCCCCATAGTTCGAAATGATACCCTCATCACAGAGGTTAGCTCTAAGGATAGAGAGTCAAATCGATTCAATATGTATCCATATACAACTCAGTCTCGTGCGAAGAAGCTAACGGGAGTGCTCAATCTATTGGTGCGTCCTCGTTCTACAGTGACGATCTCTTATACATATACCTCTTATACGGTAACGACCTTCTTCGTTGCCTTCCTCCAGAAAGAGCAAGACCCTCGTATCGTCTATAAGGTTGTAGGCTTCTGGAGAGGAAATGTATATGCAGAGAATGCAAAGAACAAACATAAGTTCAAGAGTGAGTCACTCGACCCCTCCCACGGATCAGATGGCGATGATGACGATGTAGATTTCGAGGCAACAACAGCTGAAGCTATACAACGTAGTCAAGGTCGCTCCTCAACATCCCGTAGATTATCTCCTGCTATACCTAGAGACGGTAAGAAAGGCGTCAGACGTATCAGGATATAAGCTAAGCATGTTTAATAACACATTAGTCTAGAATAGCTATGAAACAGAAAGTATTCTACCTCGCACTAGTGATGACCTTAGGGAGCTTCTTGACAGCATGTCAGCAAGAGCCTAGTCCAAAGAAGAATATCCTAGAGCAGACATATGAAGAAGACGAGGACATTATTTTCGTCGACCATATAGAGGAATCCAAGCCATTGGCCTCGCACTCTAAGAGACAGAGTGCTCGAGGGCTTAGTGACGGAGATTTAGCTCCATCAGATCAGGCTCTTACTTATCTTGGCTACGCCTATTATCCACATGCGATGGGGGGCCAAGAATCGGAGAACCTAAAGACGCGTATCCTGGATGTGAAGCGCATACTTGAGGATCCCCAGCTTCGAGGAACGATACAGTCTCAGCACGTCGGCGAGACTTCTCATCTAATCATCGCAGGAGAGGATCAGAGCCACATCATGAAGACTCGATATGGGCATCATATAGATAAATCTGGTCTATCAATCAATATCCTCGGGCTCTTGACAATCGGAGATACTTATAAGAAGGATTTGCAATATATGGGATCAACCTCTACACATAAATCAGAGGGTTATGGGAGCTTCGATGTCTTTTTCAAGAAGAGGAAGTCTTCTATGCAACTGCCCAATTCAGCTCTATCTCGGATCATTGAGAACTACCTTTATCCGTCATTTAGAGTTGAGCTCTTTACCTCTTCTATTGGAGAGGTGGCAGATCTAGTGGGTCCCTATGTCCTCACATCATATTCTACTGGTGGTTCCATCTCGGCTCAGTATCGAGTTCTGTATAAGCAATACCTCCACTCAGACTCGATCACCCACCAAATAGACAAAGATCTCAAGGCTTCATTCAGCCATGATGTAGAGGTGGGTAAGGATACTGGTGCTGGTAAGTCTACAAAAAAGGTAGGCTTTGACGCCAGCTATACTTTTGCGTATACTCAGGCAGCTGGCTCTTCTATGGCATATACAGACTATAGCTCCTATAGGTATCTACGGAGTGCGGGAGGGAATCAAGCCGAGTGGAAAGCTACTCCTTTACGGGAAGGGAATATTCCCATTGATTATACGGGGTGGCTTTCGAGCCTCAAAGATGAGTCTACTCATGTGATCATTGGTGTGGAAGATCAGGGTCTACAGGGAATTGAGCAGTTCATTCTTGAAACGAACTTTAAGCGTCGGCTCATAGATATCTACAAGCAGGTACTACCACATACGAAGCAAGAGAAGGACCCGTCGCTCCGGATTGCGAAGGTCTATGTGCGAGATGACAGTAAGGGAGAACCTCTTTATGATGTTGTCATGATGTTAAACACACGTAATGACGACTATATCCTGCTAACTCCTATACAGCACAATGCTAGCGATTCCGAGCTAGCTAAGTATAGAGATGTATCTGCTTTTAAGATGCGAGCAAAAGAGTTAGCAAGAGCGATTAAGGATGTTATTCCTCTAGGCAAGCCTAAGGCTTCTCTTAAGGATATTGTCCGTCCCTATCTCCGAGAGCCTCTATGTGTCGAGTTCCCCTTCACTTTATCTCCTTCTCCCGATCACGTATTTCGGTACAAGAATCCCAATAACCAGACCTGGTATGTATATGACACCAAAAGAAAGCTTGCATTCTCTTTCTTGGATGCAAATGCACTTATGGAGGGGACTACGAATCTCGATGTCTTGTACAAAATGGATGCTTGGATTCAGAAGCTAACCGTCAGAGAAATTTCCATCTTGGAGTTACTGAAGAAATATACGGTTGTAGGACTCTAAACAAGAACGATCATGCGTACCTATCTATCAGCCATTGTGCTCTGCCTCCTATCATTCCTATCATGTCAGGAGAAGGAACTGCCAGCTCCAACCAAGGAAGACTTGTCAGGGACAATCTGGGAGACGAACTTTATCCTTGAAGCGGATGAACAACGGACGCCTGTAAAGATGACGATCTGCTTTGATTCTGATGAAAGTATGAAAGTCTTTCTTGAAGCTCAACAATATAGATATAAGGATCTCTCAGCTTCGTACACACTCAACAAGAACCTTCTGAACTATACTGTCTACTTTGTAGATCCCAATCCCCTTCCTGCTAGGCAAGAGGCTTCTTGGATCATAAGGAAAAGGACGAGTAAGACGATGATATGGGAGCCAGCGCTCCAGGGAGTTAATTTCCGGAGCTATATTGGTGCTATGAAAGCCTTGCTAACGACCCCGATCACGCTCTATAAGAAGTCTTAAAGCAAATCCTATAGTCACGGGCGCTTCACTTCGGTGGAGCGCCCGTGACTCTTTTATGGTAGGGGAGATAGGGCGATTAGAATGAGTGCTAATCTTCTGCTAGCTCTTGGGATGCTGTGGAGAAGCTCGGGGGGACTACTAGGAGATCGGCTGTGGCTTGACGATGGATGGGAGGCGGAATTACAAGGGAATCAAGGGGCAATTGCAGAAGAATAGGGGCGGAGTTGCGGTAGATCGGGTCGGGACTTACGGGAGATGGACTGAGGGGCTATGGTAGGTCGCTGGAGCGATCTATCATGGGGGCACAAGGACGGCTCACTGTAGATCGGTGAAGCGATCTATAGTAAGTCCCTTTGGTATCCTTTTCTGAGTTCCCTGCCGAAGGCCGATTTATGGGGCAAAATCAAAACAGGTACGACCACCTGACGATACCGCTATCGTCAGATGATCGTACCTGCACTTTGAGTTCGCTTAGAGTCGGTCTACGGAGCGGGTGAGATCATGAGAGTAGGTACCGATAGATCAGGTAGCCGATCACCACGACTGCCGCAATGATCTTGGCTATGAGCTGATAGCGTGCGCTGTCTTCTGGCCCTGCGGTATAGTTCTCGTATATGATTTCTGAAGCGGGAAGTCCGAGGTCGCTTTGCTTGATGGTGTGTAGTTCAAACTGATCGGGCTCAGCTTTCTTACCTAAGAGCACGTAGGGTATATCGTGGCGCAGTGCGGCCTTTCTGTAAGGGATCCCATATTCGGGCAATGTATAGATGACGACCCCATCGAAGGCATCACTGATCATCGAGATATTCGTGGGTTTCTTGGCATATACTTTGGTGTGCCTTCCCGTCTCTGGCTCCAGAGTCCAGTAGTCCGGACCCGCACCCATCATTGAGTCGTAGCGCATAGATCCATAATCAAGAGTGGCGACACTGGCCTTGATCTGCTCTAGAGTTTCTTGAGCTATTTCCGTGCCTTCGATAGGGAAGGCATAGACGCTGTAGAAGTTCTCGCTATAAAGGAAGCGACGGATGGGATAATTCCTAATGATGCGAGCCTCGGAGAGCTTCTGGAAGTGCTTCCTTAGCTTCTCGATCGCCTTGGGATTGTAGCCTTCTGGTAGAGTCCCCCCGGAGACTACTGATGTGAGTTTTGAAATTTCGTCCATGGGATAGCCTGTACTTATTGATTGGGTATCACTTGTAAAGTTAGTAAAGTTAGGGGAACGCAAAATGCATGCGAGGTTCTTGCTTCTCCCTTGTTCTGAAAAGCTCGGATGATGCTCCCCTTCAAGGTGCGAGTAAGTATATCTTGTGTGACCATCGTGATAGTACATTCTTCTCTCGGTATAGGTATGTTTCCCCTAGAGTATATCGTGCTCGTGCACAAGCTGAGCCTTACCTGGAGCAGTGGCAGATCGGACTAGCATCCTTCGGGACGGAAGGTGATGAAGGAGGATATCGCCTTTGAGTTTTGGGGGATTGGATAAGTTTTCCTACCTTTGCCGAGCAAAAAGGACGTTTTTTGCCTCTAACCTCCACTTCGGGCCTATAGCTCAGCTGGTTTAGAGCACCTGCCTTACAAGCAGGGGGTCATAGGTTCGAATCCTATTGGGCCCACACCGCTGGGGATCGGGAAGGAGCACGTCTGAAAGCACAGCACTTAGGGCCTATAGCTCAGCTGGTTTAGAGCACCTGCCTTACAAGCAGGGGGTCATAGGTTCGAATCCTATTGGGCCCACTTGAGTTTCCTTCAGCGAAGGAGCTGACTTCACAAAGCAAGCGCCCATCACTCCCCGAGAGTGATGGGCGCTTCTCCTTATTATACGGCAGAGAATTACAGCCAGTCGCTTCGGCGGTAGCAGGTGATCGCACGGGCTACTATGGCTCAGCGAATCGCCACATAGCAGTTAGCCCCCGATCCTCAGCGAGAGGATCGGGGGCTAACTCTTATCTATCCGTGGCGAGCGAGCGGGTAGAGCGCTCCGTGATGGAGTCTCCTCGGCTCACCGCTCGGGGAAGATTACTTCTTAGCTCCGCTGGTGCGAGCAGGTGCAGCTGCTGCAGGACGGATGCCAAGCGCATCCTTGACAGCCTGCGTCAGGTCGAGAGCGGTGCTACCCATGGCCAGCATGACGCCCGACTCGAATACATAAGCACAGCCCTGAGCTTCGCAGACCTTGTTGATAGCGGTCGTGACCTTGGTGCGGATAGGCGCCATGAGCTTCTCCTGCTCCTTCTGGATCTCTTCCTGCATCATCTGATAGCTGTTCTGCGTACGGGCTTCCATCTCCTGGAGTTCCTGTTGGCGACGCTTCTTGATGACGTCCGTCATCGAGGCTTCTTCCTTCTGGTAGGCCTCGAGCTTAGTCTTCATCTCGTCCTGCATACGCTTGATCTCAGCGTCATACTGCTTAGCGAGGTCCTGGATCTTAGTCGTCGCAGCCTTGACATCAGGGAGTTCTTCCATGATAGCAGCGGTATTGACGACACCGATCTTCTGCTGAGCCTGAGCCGAGAAGGCGAGCGGGAGCATGAGCAGGAGGGAAATCAGAAACTTCTTCATTGTTGGTCTTCTATTACGTTTTATTAGGGTTGAATAATCTTTGGCTATCGACCACTGAGCCCCAGCATGGAGACGATCGACTCACTGACGTCTAGGGCGGGGTCGGCATATACGATCTTGGAGGAAGATCGGTCGATGATGAGCTGGAGACCACCACGACGAGCGAGCTCCTTCATAGCTGTCCAGACACGATCTTGTATGGGCTTCATGAGCCCTTCACGGCGCTTGAAGAGGTCGCCTTCAGGACCAAAGTACTTACGCTTGAGGTCGTAGGCCTGCTTCTCTAGGGCTACGATCGACTCTTCACGTGCTTTCTTCTGGTCGGCGGAGAGGAAAGCGGCTTCCCCCTGATAGGATTTGTAGGCCGTCTCGGCCTTCTTCTCGATCGAAGTTACTTCGTCTTGCCAGCGCTTGGAGAGGTCATCTATCTGGCGGGTCATCGCTGTATAGGCGGGATCCTTCTTGAGGATGAACTCCATATCTACTAGGGCTACCTTCTGTGCTTCAGCTACGCCGAGGGGCAGTAGCAGGAGAGCCAGCAGGAAAAGGATCTTCTTCATAGGGCAAACTAATTAGGTGAGACTTTACTTCAACCCGTACTTCGGGGAGAAGGTTCCCGTCACTAGAGGTCGCGTCCGAGGACGAAGTGGATGTTGCTACCACCACGCTCGGAGTAGCCATTAGGACGGTCGAAGCCATATCCCCAGTCAAGACCGAGGAGACCGATCATAGGCATCATCACACGGACACCTATCCCGGCGGAGCGCTTCAGGTCGAAGGGGTTGTAGCGACTGATATCTGCCCAGGCATTACCCGCTTCAGCGAAGCCGAGTACCCATACGGTCGTCGACTGCTCGAAGATAAGCGGGTAGCGAAGTTCAAGAGAAGCCTTCATGTAGGAGTAAGCATAGTCGTAGTTTGCTCCAGCGATCGAGCCGTTCTTGTAGCCTCTCAGGCCGATGGTCTCATTCATATAGTTGCCGAATGAGCCAGACATCATGTCCCCCCCCATATAATACGTACCGAAGGGTGAACGCTTGTACTTGTTGTAGCTATTGATGATCCCCCCCTCGACACGGGCCATGAGCACCGGCGTACGCTTCACCGTGGCGGGGTTCATCAGCGGAAGGAAGACCTTACCCGAATACTTCCACTTGTGATACTCGATGAATCGGTAGCGGTCTGCTATGGGAAGTGAGGGGTCGGAATAGTCCTTCTTGTCGAAGAGTGAATAGGGAGGCGTGAGACTTACCGAGAAGGAGAAGTCCGATCCACGACGAGTGTAGACGGGATTGTCCGTAGAGTTGCGGTCGATGCGCAGCTCAAGGTTGATGTCATTAGCGCTACCCTGGTGGAAGTTCTCAAATGTATTGTACGTCCAGTTATTGAGACGGTAGTGGGTGAAGTTGAGTGAAGCGGTGAGCTGGAACCAGTTATCGGGCCAGTTGAGACGGCGTCCGTTGGCGATGCTCATACCTATAATGCTCAGAGATTTGTCGGCATCGTACGAATCTTCATAGAGTGAAGAGCGTCCCTGTCCCGCCTGATCGTAGTAGTTGCCATAGCCACCGTAGCCCCCGTATCCGTAACCGCCGTAGTAGGGATTGTAGTAGCCCGAGCCGTAGTAGTTGCGAGCCTGCCCTGAATAATAGCGCTGGTCGATGGCCGTCATACGTGAGTAGAAGGCGCTTACCGAAAGAAGGTTGGGGCGCTTACCTCCGAACCAAGGGTCACTGAAGGATACGCTGATCTGATTGTAGTAGCGAGCATTCGTCTGCCCATTGATTGAGAGCTTCTGACCATCACCCTGTGGGATGATGCCCTTATACATACTCGGGCGGAAGAGATTCTGTATGGAGAAGTTCGTGAAGGTAAATCCGATGGATCCGATCAGCCCCGTCTGGCTCCAGCCAATAGAGAGGTTGAGCTGGTCATTACTCTTCGGCGTCAGGTCATACTCGATATCTACCGTCCCGCTCTGAGGATTGGGCACAGGCTTAGGTATAGACTTCTCAGCGTCGAAGTGGCCAAGCTGGTTGAGAATACGGAAGGAGTTCATCAGATCTTCCTTGCTGAAGAGTACCCCTGGCTTGGTATAGAGCTCACGACGTACCACATCTTCGTAGACGATATCATTACCTCGGATGATGACCTTGTCGATGGTGGCCTGAGGTCCTTCGGAGACACGCACCTCGAGGGATACGGAGTCACCCTGGATATTGGTCTCGATCGGGTCGACACCAGCGAAGATATAGCCGTTGTTGTAGTAGAGATTGCTCACGGCATCTTCGTCGATGGTCAAGCGATTCTCTAGACGCTTCTGGTCGTACACATCGCCCGGACGGATAGCAAGTAGCTGAGAGAGGATCTCGGATGAATACTTAGTATTCCCGACGAAACGGATATCCTTGATGTAGTACTTCTGACCTTCGTTGAGCTTTAGATAGATATCTACCTTGCGCGTACCTGGTACGGGCACGATACTATCGCTGACGAGCTCCGCATCACGGTATCCCGCCGCCTGGTATCTCTTGATGATATTCTGGAGGTCTTCCTTATAATCAGCGTCGACGAACTTCTTTTGCTTGAAGATCTTCAGCAGAGACGAGAGCGCACGTCCACGACCGAGGGAGAAGCCTTCATTAGTCTTGCCCATGGCCATACGTAGCTGGTAGTCGGTGAGCGAGCTATTCCCCTCGAAGAAGATATTACGCACCTTCGTCTTGCCACTACGATCGATGTCGAGTGTCAGGTTGACGTAGCCGGGTTGTCCTGGAGCTTCGGTCTCACGGATGGTCATCTTCATGTCACGGAAGCCCTTCTCGTCGTAGTATTTCTTGACGAGCTGGCGTGCACGATCAAGCGTATTGGGCGAGATCAGCGATCCCTTCCTCAGGCCAGTACGTTTCTCCAGCTCCTCACGATCACCTTTCGACACGCCGGTGAACGTTGCTTCGGCGAGGCGAGGACGTTCAGTCAGGGCGATCTCTAGGTACACTTTGTCCCCGACATACTTGGAGACGAGGACACGGACATTGGAGAAGTAGCCCGACTGCAGGAAGCGATTCACCGCAGAAGTCAGTGCAGGTCCGGGGATCTGTATCTCATCTCCTTCGTTGAGTCCCGAGAGACTGCTCAGTACATAGTGGTCATAGCTGGTCGATCCCGTGATCTTCACCTCGGCGATTGTCTTGGTGGTGGGATGCTCATAGCTCACAGTCGGGGCGATGACTACAGGCTCACTCGTCTTGATTGAGTCTACAGGGAGCTGTCGGAGTGTATGTGACTTGGCCTCTACTGAACTTACCATCAGGAGCGAGGTAAGTAGTAGGAGTGCTGGGATTCTCTGCATAGGGTCTATTATCGTCGTGCTGGTCGGGGACGTTAGTCCTCCAGCTGTATTTGTTCGCTTGTCTTACCGAAGCGCCGTTCGCGTGCGGTGTAGGCCTTGATTGCCTCCAGTAGCGCCTCTCGTCCAAAGTCAGGCCAGTAGACTGGAGAGAAGAATAGCTCGGCATATGCGGCTTGCCAGAGGAGGAAGTTACTGATGCGCTCCTCCCCACCTGTCCGTATCAGGAGGTCTGGATCAGGGAAATCGGCGGTGTCTAGATGACGTGAGATGACCTCTTCGTTCAGCTCATCGAGGGAGAGTTTACCTGAAGCTACTTCGCTGGCTATACGATGTGTAGCTCGGAGTAGCTCGTCACGAGAGGAGTAGCTGAGGGCGATGATGAGGGTGAGTCCCTTATTGTCTCGGGTCTTCTCTATGCTCTCACGGAGTGCTTGCTGGGCATTCTCGGGGAGTCTAGCGATATCGCCGATGGCTCGTATCCGTATATCCTGCTTGTGGAGCTCGGGAGTCTCGGAGTGGATCGCAGATACTAGGAGGCTCATCAGCGCTTCGACTTCCTCCTGCGGACGAGACCAATTCTCGGAGCTAAAGGCATACACGGTGAGGAAGTGTATGCCGAATTCGACCGCCGCACGTAGCGTCTCCCGCAGAGCTTCCTGTCCCTGGATATGTCCATCCGTGCGGGGAAGCCCACGTTGCTTTGCCCAGCGCCCGTTCCCATCCATGATGATCGCCACGTGCTCGGGTATTCGGAGCTCGGGCGACAGGTCAGCTAGGTGTGAAGGCGTCGTCATTGACACGTTTTCTTTCTTATACTATTTAGGGTATGTATGGGGCACTAGCCCTATACAAATATACTTATATCTTAGTTACAGCTATATCGCTGTCGGGGCGCTAGGCTATAGTGGAGTCCGATGGACCAATAGCCGTAGCTGTCGTGGTGCTTGATGCTCCCTCGCTGATCCAGTCCGAAGGGGTTGGCCATCCAAGAGGCGGGCCCCAATCCCTCGAGATGATCGGTGAAGGTACGGCGGAGTGTCCAGCTCGCCGATAGAGCCCAGCGGGGGCTTAGCCTATACTTCATCCCCAGACGAGCATATACGCCCGGGATGAGCTGTAGCTTGGAGTCGCTCACCCCACCTGCAAGTCCGAGCCCCGCACCGATGAAGGGCGTCCAAGATCTCGTACCAAGGTAGCGCTCCTTATCGCTGTAGGGGAAGAAATGAAATTCTCCTCCGAGGGCGATATCCGTCAGAGTCCGGCTGAAGCTCAATGTACGGCCGTCCGATGGATAGGTATTCGAAGCGAAAGTACCTGATCCCCTTAGCCCACGGAGCGCTAGTTCGCTACTCAGTGTCCAGCGAAGAGATAGGACTCGTCTCAATTCTAACGCAATACCTAGGCTTTGTGGTGCGATGATCCCCTGTCGTCCCAGGTCGCCGATGTAGTAGTTCGACGCCAGAGAGGCGCCGAACTCATACCGATATTCCTGCGCTTCGGCTCTCAGTAGCCCGAGATAGGAGCTGAGGAGAAGCGTAGCGCTGAGGAGGAGCTGTCGCATCGGAGCTGAGGATCGCTAGGGATGAGGTTAGTCTTCGATGGTCTTCAGCCCGCCGAACTTTCCTACGAAGAGCTTGGCTGACTCGCCACTCGACTTCGCTCCACGAAGCAGATAGATCGTCTCTCCGTCTGCTGAGGGGAAGGCCTGCAGTGGATAGCCAGCGAAGTCGGTCAGTGTGAGACCAGAGAATGCCGTCGTGCGGGCAGACTCCCACGAGCGACCGTTGTCGCTGGAGATATAGAGCTCGAGCCCCTCTGTAGTAGAGGCGAAGCGGTAGATACGCTTCTGACTGGGCACATAGGCTAGAGTCTGAGCCGTGACAGCCTTTCCTTCGGTGATCTTCCCGCCGACGATCAGCCAGTCGTGGCCGTTGGTCGTGGACCAGAGGTTGGGACTTGCCTTCCCGCTAGCGGTGATCCCGCCTGCCAGATACAGGGCATTACCCTGATAGTTACCGCCAGCGAGCTCGTAGCTTACGGTCTCTCCCGAGGAGGGGAAGGCGCCATCGGGCGCTTCGCCGATATGAGTCACCGAGCTGGATGCAATACCATAGGTGAGGAAGGCCTTAGATCCGGCGGCGTTTGCACCGAGGAGGGTGAGCGAAGAGACGCCATTGATCTTGAGTCCACCGAGTATGAGGCTAGGCGAATAGTCGCCCGAGAGCGCCTTGGTAGCAAAGGTCACCCCTGAGCCTTCGTAGAGCTTCGAGGCACTTGTCGTGGCATAGAGCTTGCCTCCGTAGGAGACGACCGAGGTGAAACGCTCTCCTGCAGGAATACCTGTCAGAGAAGCGTCCTGCCAAGAAGCCGTAGGACTGGCGAACGTGCTAGCAGCACTCGCCCCATTTGGCTTGACATAGTACATCGTACCACCATCACCTGAGGTCATGACCGTGGAGAAGGCCGAGCCGAATGCAGGCAGTCCCGAGACCGATGCTTCGGACCAAGAGAAGGTATGTGGGTCTTCTCGGTAGCGCTTGAAGGTCACCTTGTAGGTGTAGCTCTGCAGCTGGCCGCTCCGGTCCTTGGTGCTGACACGTAGCTGTATGCCATGCAGGAGGGCATCACTCTTAAAGGTCTGCTTCTCTCCCGTCCACTTCGTCGTCTTACCATCGGCAGTGATCACCTCGATCTTGGCTCCCTGCGTGGCGCTCTGTATGCGAAGGCTGAGGTCATAGCTCTTAGAGCTGTAGGGGAGTGCCTGTGGATTGTAGATCCGTCCCGTCTCAGTATTGCGGATGACAAAGGCAGCCTTGGCGAGGGCTTCCTTCATATCCTTGTCGGCTGTCGAGAGAGCGAAGCCTGTGATTTGGCTATTGTAGAGCTGGAAGTCCTCTAGTTCTACTTTCCTTTTGCTGTTGCAGCTCGAGGTGCTGAGGACAAGAGCCAGGAGACCAAGGGCCACGGGGGCTATGGAGGTGATACGTCTCATGCTTATATCTATTGTAGTGAGCGAGCTCATCTGGATACTATGGGTGTCGGGCTACTTGATACGAAGCTTCAGGATACAAGAACCCAGCCTAACACTAGGGCACAAAGTTATAAAGAATCCCCTAAGTCCAGCCTCTCCACTGCGGAGTGTGTGCCTCAGGAGGAAATGAAAAGGTTGGCCCTACTCTTCGGTGGGGCCAACCTGGCTGTATGAATGGGGCGATCTCGCTACGGGAGAAGGCCGATGGAAGTGGCTGTATTGTCCGCTCTATTTACCTGTATCCGTCGGAGGATTTACGGGCACCTGTCGCCTTCTTTACCTGCGATCAGGCGGTGGATAGAAGTGCATCCGAGCGGAGCGTCCGTGTAGCGAAGACCCAGATAGTGGCGTAAGGTCTCCGTGCCAGCGACTGCTAGCGCTTGTGCCGAGCGAAGAAGCGACGGGCAAAATCCTTACAGACGAAGGGTAGCCGCACGAGTTTCTCGCCCGACAGCACGGAGCGACAGCGCAGATAATAGGTACGCTCGAGTTCGGCTTCCTTTACGTGGAAGTCCAGTGTCTGCTCAAAGAGGGAATTTAGTTCCTCTGCCGTGAGCGTCTTATCCTTACGGTGGAAGCGGTTGGCCAGGTTCTTCGAGCCCATCCATAGGGCGAAGCGCTTATCGTCAAGCTCATTGAGGATGGGCATCAGGCCGTCGATCTCGGTCGTCGATAGGCTTAATTCCTTGATGAGGAAGGCTCGCTTCTCCTGACGTACCTTGTCACGCATGGCGTTCTTAGCCTGCTCGGGAGTCGGTTTTTGCTTTTGAGGGTTCGTCGCCTCAGCGGAGACGAAGAGGGTCAGTGCAAGTAGAAGGTAGAGGAATCGCTTCATAGTAGGCTCGGAGTTAGTAGGAGGTCAGGGTGGCGGTAGGGGAAGAAAGTGCGTCCTCCAGCTCGCTGTAGTAGGTCGAGTATCCTTCGGAGGCCGTCATGCGCTCACCATAATCGGCGTAGTAGTCCGTGTATTCGTCGTCGGGGCTCTGGGTCGTCTCCGTCTTAGCTACCTGCTGAGGAGCTGGGTCGGGACGGAAAGCTCGGAAGATAAGATTCATCGAGACGAACATCGCCGCAAGATAGACGATGGGCCGTAGGCGTATCCAGAGCTTGGGCTTGGCTGCGGGGAGCGCTTCCTCGGGCTGAGACTCGGGGATCTGTGCCATGATGCGATCCTCCAGAGTATCGAAGTACCCGGAGGGGACACCGTAGTGCGCCTTGCTCTCTTCGGCTGATGGGAGATTCGGTTGCTTATTCATATCGCTTAAGAAGTCCGGTGATCGGAGCTTCAACACTGAGACAATTCGTTGGGGCGAAGGTTTATTTATCCGCTTGGAGGAAGTCAGTGACTTTCTTCACTGCATGATGGTAGGAGGCTTTCAGCGAGCCCTCGGAGGTGCCAGTGAGGGCAGCCATCTGGTCGTAGGGCAATTCATCGTAGTAGCGCAAGCGGAAGACCAGCTGTTGCTTGGGTGGTAGACTGAGGATCGCTTGCTGTAGGCGCACCTCGGCGGCATCGGCATCGAAGTACTCATCTGCCGTAAGGCGCTCCAGAAGATAGAGCGAATCGCCCTCGTCGGACGGCGAGAGGAGGTGCTCTTCTTCGTGACGACGCTTCTTGAGGAAGTTCAGTGCTTCGTAGAGTGCGATACGATAGAGCCAGGTGGATACCTTAGCTTCGCCTCTGAATCCTTCGATCGCTTCCCACGCTTTGATGAAAACGTTTTGCACCAAGTCGTCCGCATCCTCGTGGATATAGACCATCCGACGGATCTGCCAATAGATCTGCTGGGAGTAGAGACGTACGACGGTGGCGAAGGCTTCACGTCGGCGCCGAGGATCGGCTAGTGCATCCTGAAGCTCTTCTTCGGTGATCACGGGGCGAGTCATGAGTGGCTCTTCTTGCTCTTAGTGGATGTGGAGGCCTCGGGTGCCTGTACGGAGTAGGTCAGTTCGCCACGGGGCGAGAGCCCGACTTCCAGTGTCCCGCCGGGCAGTAGCTGTCCGTCGAGGATCAGCTCCACGCACTTGTCCTCGACGAGTTGCTGTAGGCGACGGCGCAGTGGTCGTGCCCCCATCGTGCGGTAGCTCTCATCGAGGGCGAGGTAGCGCTTAGCTTCGTCGGAGATGACGAGCTGGTAGAGCGAGCTGGACAGGCGCTCGGTGATGGGACTAAGCTCCAGCTCAGTGATCTTCGTGAGTGATTCGTCGCTGAGACTATCGAAGGCGACAGTCTCATCTAGTCGCCCGAGGAACTCTGGACTGAAGGTACGCTCCAGCGCCTTACGGACAATACCCTCCCGTCGTACCGACTCATCTCGCTCCGTGGAGAAGCCTATGCCTCGAGCGAATGCCTTAGCTTCACGAGAGCCTACATTGCTGGTCATGATGATGATTGTATTGCGGAAGTCGACCGTACGCCCTTCGGTATCGGTGAGTCGGCCGTCATCGAGGACCTGGAGTAATATATTGTAGATGTCGGGATGCGCCTTCTCGATCTCATCCAGCAGGACAAGGCGGTGAGGCTTCGTACGAACAGGCTCGGTGAGTTCCCCTCCTTCGCCGAAGCCTATATAGCCAGGAGGCGCCCCAATAAGGCGGGAGACGGCGAAGCGCTCGGAGAATTCGCTCATGTCGATACGTACCATGGCATCTTCACTACCGAAGAGCTCCTTGGCAAGCGCCTTAGCTAGATAAGTCTTACCAACACCCGTAGGGCCGAGGAAGAGGAACGAAGCGATGGGTCGCTGGCTATCCCTCAGGCCGAGACGTGCACGCTGGATGGCACGACTCACGGTATCGACAGCGTGATCCTGACCGATGATGCGTCGCTTGAGCGCAGAGGGTAGTGCACGTAGACGCTCCAGCTCGGTGCGGTCTTCTATTTGGTCGAGGGGTATGTTGATGAGGCGGGAGAGACCCTTCAAGGTATCTGCTTGGGTCACTTGCATACGAGCACCAATGTTCTTGCCGTAGAAGAGGCGACCATTACGGCGTCGAGCTTCGCCCCCTGCTGCATCGAGGAGCTCCGACAGGGCGAAGAGGCGAGGGAGATGTCCTAGGTAGCGCTCGGCTAGTGCCTGATGTTCGGCGAAGTCTTGCTGGAAGTTGACTCGGTAGAAGTCAGCTATCTGCCCCCGACGCTTCCTATAAGCCAGCTCGAGACGCGCGCCAGAGAGGGGCTCAAGTGTATATCTCACGACAGAGCGAGCTACGCCTTCGCTCCGCTCGATAGCCTGTGTGTAGCCCGAGGGAGTGGTCGTACAGATGCACTGGAGTCCACGCTGCTCGAGCCCGAGGAGCAGGAGATCAAGGACGTCCATACCACCACCCCGATTGGAGCTCTTCAGTATATGGATGTCCTCGAGATAGAGGAGGGTCGTGGGGTATGCCTCTAGTTGCTCGAAGAGGGAATGCAGGAATTGCTCCGCTCCGCCCATCATCTGCCCCGAGACTAGCAGTCGGGTGAGGTTGAGCTGCAGAAGATTCGTGTAGCGGAAGCCTTGAGGAGGGAGGACTTGGTCGGGATAGCGCAGGTGTCTGGGCTGGTCTCCAGCGAGGCGCTCACGCTCTAGAGCACGGCTGAGTGCTAGGATAAGCTCCCGCTTCCCTGTATGTGCTTCGCCTACGATCACCGGTGAGCAGCGTCGCTCACGAGCCAGGATCTGGAAGATGCTTCCTATCTCCTCCTCATAGATATTGTCGGTCACAGCCTCTTGACTATAGAGCCCCCGATCATCGATAAGCTCTTGTCCGAACTCCTCGTAGGGGAAGCCTGCCTTGCGCTTGCCCTTCGAAGGGATCCCCTCCAGCATCTTGTCTACCTGCGCACCGATGGAGTCGGCGAGCTGATTGAGTAGCTCTTCGTCGGGGATGTAGCGCCCATCCTTCCCCTGAGAGAAGGCTGCGATGGGGACGAAGTCACCGTTGAGCTGGACGGCTGCCCGACGTACCTGCGGGCGCTCCTTGCGGGGAGCAGAGCCCGAGGAAGAGCCCTCACGGAGGCGATCCATCTGTAGGAGCTGACCCACGTACTTGATCTCGTCATCCTGCTCCTCTGTGATCCCATGTCGGGAGAGGAAGGTAGAGAGGAGGGAGTACGGGCTGAAGATAAGGCTATAGAGGATATACAGGGGACTGATGGCTGGAGCTCCGACGAAGGAAGAGATACGAGCTGCCCGTGCTAAGACCTCGTGTGCATCGATGCTGTAAGGCAGATGCCCCTCTGTCCGCCCTTCGGATGGACCTAGATGCTCCTCCAGATCCTGCAGTAGTTCGGGGATGGAGAGCTGTCTATTCGTGAGGAAGGTGATCGCTCTATTCGTCCCTTCCTTGAGGATACCCCACAGCAGGAGGTCAGGGGTGAGTTCGGCTCGCCCCAACTCCTGTGCATGCTCGGTAGCGAGCTCTAGAGCACTGCGGAAGGTGTCAGTATAGTTGTATTTCATACCGGTCTATCGTGGCTTGCTTGGAGGGGTGTAGGGGAGGGGAAGGTGCTCTACTAAGCCTTCATCTGGATAGCGTGAAGCTTGGCATAGTGTCCGCCGAGAGCGAGGAGCTCCTCGTGGGTCCCTTGCTCGACGATACGCCCACCATCGACGACGCAGATCACGTCGGCGTGGATGATCGTGGAGAGGCGGTGGGCGATGACGATGGTCGTGCGGCCCGACATGAGGTGATCTAGGGCGTTCTGCACGAGACGTTCACTCGTCGTGTCAAGGGCGGAGGTAGCTTCGTCGAGGATGAGTATAGGAGGGTTCTTGAAGACCGCACGGGCGATCGATAGACGCTGGCGCTGACCTCCCGAGAGTTTACCCCCTCGGTCTCCGATATTCGACTGGTAGCCGTGGGGCATCTCCCGGATGAACTCGTCGGCATGAGCTACCTCGGCAGCACGTCGGACAGCCTCGGCGTCAGCGCCATCGACCCCGAAGGCGATGTTGTCGAAGACCGAGGCATTGAAGAGGATCGGCTCTTGGTTGACATTGCCCATGAGCCGGCGTAGGTCAGAGACAGCTACCTCACGGATATCCGTCCCGTCGATGGTGATGCGCCCCTCGACGACATCGTAGAAGCGAGGGATGAGGTCTACCAGCGTGGTCTTCCCCGAGCCTGAGTGTCCGACGAGAGCGACGGTCTGTCCCTTGCGGATCGTTAGGTTCACATCTCTGAGCACCCACTCGTCGGCGTAGCGGAAGGATACGTGCTCCAGAGCGATCGAGTCTTTGAAGCTGACGGGCTTAGGCTGCACTGGGTCGACGATGGTACTCTCGGCCTGAAGGATTCGGTCGACACGCTCCATTGATCCCATCCCCTTGCGGATGGCATAGGCTCCCTTGCTGAGGTCCTTGAGCGGATTGATCAGGCTGTAGAAGATCACCAGATAGTAGATGAAGGTCGAAGCCGTGATGCTACTCTCCTGATTGAGGATCAGCGAGCCCCCGTACCAGAGGACGATGGCTATGGTGGTGGTACCTAGGAGTTCGCTCACAGGATGAGCTAGGAGCTGTCGGCGACTCACACCCATGACGGTGTGGCGATACTCCTCATTCGACTGGACGAAGCGTCTGTCGACGAACTCTTCGGCGGTGAAGGCCTTGACGATACGAAGCCCCCCGAGGGTCTCCTCGACTTGGCTAATGAGCTGACCCCACTGGTTCTGTGCCTCGAGGCTGGTGCGCTTGAGGCTCTTGCCCACACGCCCCATGATGAAGCCCGCCAGAGGTAGTACTAGGAGGACAAAGATCGTGAGTTGCCAGCTGATCAGGAGCATCGACCCCAGGTAGACGAAGATGAGGATGGGATTCTTCAGCAGGAGGTCGAGCGAACTCATCACAGAGTTCTCCACCTCGCCGACGTCACCCGTGATACGTGCCAGCACATCGCCCTTGCGCTCTTCGCTGAAGAAGCCTAGAGGGAGGGCAAGGATCTTGCGGTTCAGCTGGTTGCGTAGGTCTCGTACGACGCCCGTACGGATAGGGATGAGGAAGAAGCCACCGAGGTAAGTAGCTCCGACCTTCAGTAGGGTCATCAAGACTAAGTAGATGCCGAGGATGATCAGCGTGAAGGATGCTCCCTTCGTCTCGATCATGCTGGAGACGAGGTAGCCGAAGTTATTCGTCACGACATGCGTCACCTCCGACCAACCTGCCCGAGAAGTGAGGTCGAGCGAACTAAAAGGGATATAGGTCGTGACTCGCTCCTCGATCTGGAAGAGGATGTTGAGGATCGGCATCACGAGGGAGAAGGCCACTAGATTCAGCAGAGCGCTGAGGATGTTGAAGACCACCGACAGGCTCAGATAGCCCTTGTAGTAAGGGGCTATGAAGCGGCGGATCAACATGAATATATCTTTCATCTACTTGTCTGGGGAGCCTTGAGCTCGCTCTGGAGGGCTTCCCGCCAGAGGCCTCTAAGGCAAATTCGTCTATTACAATTATTATATCAAAGATACGACATTAGCTCGACCTCTGAGTTCGAGCTAGCGTGTGGGGCGTGAGGAGGGCTTCTGAGGGAGAGGGAGGAGCGGGAAAAAGTGGAGCTTCGGAGCGCTCCCGTTCAAATAGCTGACTTTGCGCTTGTGGAGCGGGATCTACGGCCCTTTTTGAATGTTCTCCTGGAAGGGAGAAAAAGAAACCTACGGTAGGTCGTCGATGCGACCTACCGTGGGTCGTCTCGACGACCTACAGTAGGTTTTTTCGGCGACCTGCCGTAGGTCCCATTTTGGGCTCTTCGGAGGGCGGTGCTGCAGCCTTCGGGAGAAGGCTTCTAAAAGGGAGCGAGTCGCCCCTTCGAAGTGCAGTGAACTTCCGCCTCGCTGTGTGGCGTGCTTCTCCTCCTTTCAGCGGTGTAGGTAAAGATGAAGGGAGACCCCAGGATAAGTCACCTTATCGAGGGGCCTCCCTTCGGAGAGTCGAGAGTAAGGGCAGAAGCCTTACTTCGTGTGCTTAGCGAGAACTTCCTGGACGGTGTCGATCTCGAGCGTGTGAGCTGCACCGGTCTGACCGACCGTACCACTCATGTAAGCTACCTGAGTCTCAGGGGAGAGGATGCCATCCTTGATGAAGCTCTGGATACCTGCAGCAAGACGGCTCTTGGCGCAAGAAGCATCTTCAGCGTAGTGTGCCGTGACACCGTAGCTCAGCGAGAGACGGCGAGCGAGCGTAGCATCGTAGCAGATAGCGCAGACGGGTACGGTAGCACGGAAGGAAGAGAGGTAGCGAGCCGTACGACCCGTGAAGCTATCGGTGATGATCGCTTCGGTGTCGATCTGGTCGACGCTACGTACAGCCTGCTTGGAGAGGAAGGCAGTCGTGGTGCTGACTTCCTTAGAGTAAGGAACTTCGTTAGAGTACTCACGCTCCAGAGTCGTCTCTGCTTCGCGGATGATGCTGGCCATGGTCTTGACAGCCTCGAGTGGGTACTTACCGTTAGCCGTTTCGCCAGAGAGCATCACAGCGTCCGTGCGGTAGTAGACAGCGTTAGCGATGTCGCTGACTTCAGCACGAGTAGGCAGAGGATTGTCGATCATCGTGTGAAGCATCTGCGTAGCCACGATGACGGGGCGCTTAGCAGCGATACACTTCTTGATGATCATGCGCTGGATGGAGGGGACCTTCTCAGCGGGGACTTCGATAGCGAGGTCGCCACGAGCGATCATGATACCGTAGCAGGAGTCGATGATCTCATCGATGTTGTCTACCCCTTCCTGGTTCTCGATCTTAGCGATGATCTTGATATCGCTGTTGTGCTCGTCGAGGATCGCCTGGATCTCCTCGATGTCCTTCTTGTTGCGGACGAAAGAGTGTGCGATGAACTCGATCTTCTGAGGGATAGAGTGGAGGATGTTGTTGCGGTCCTTCTCGGTGAGTGAAGGCAGGTCGATACGTACGCCAGGTACGTTGACGCTCTTGCGGCTACCGAGCTTCCCGTTGTTCTGACATACGGTGTGGAGCTTGTCGTCTTCCTTCTTGACTACGTCGAAGGCCAGCGCACCATCGTCGAGGAGGATACGAGCACCTACGGGTACGTCGTGTACGAAGTTCACGTAGTTGACATTGATGACTTCGTTGTTGGTCTTAGCCTCGGGGTTAGCCTGGAAGATGACCTGGTCACCGGCGTGGAACTCACGCTTGACTTCAGCATCTCCTTCGAGGACCGTCGTACGTACTTCTGGGCCCTTGGTATCCAGCAGGACGGCGACACTAGGCGAGACGGCACGGGTGTTGTTGATGACCGTGGTGATCCCTTCCTTAGTCATGTGGGCGGTGTTCATACGGACGACATTGACACCAGCCTCTACGAGCGGACGGATGAAATCTACGTCGCAGCGTAGATCCGAGATAGTAGCTACAATCTTTGTTTTCTTCATAATTCCTATTAGGGTAATAAACTATCTGTTGGGTGAAGCGCCCCCGAGGATCGCCTCTATAGCCAGGCGATAGCCATCCATGCCGAAGCCGACGATGACCCCCTGACAGGCGCTCGAGAGGAGCGAATGCTGGCGGAACTCTTCACGCTGATAGACGTTGGAGATATGGACTTCGATGGTGGGGGGAGTGATAGCTCTGAGCGCATCGGCTAGAGCGAGGGAGGTATGGGTGTAGGCACCTGCATTGAGGACGAAGGCATCTACGCCGGCATCTTGGCTCTCATAGAGCCGATCGATAAGGGCCCCCTCGTGGTTCGACTGGAAGTAAGTCAGTCTCAGACGATCATCATACAGCTGGTGGAGCGTTTCTAGGCAGGAGTCCATCGACACGGTGCCGTAGATACTTGGCTCACGCTTCCCTAGCCTGTGTAGGTTAGGGCCGTTGATGATCTCTATCCACATTTGATCGTTGCTGGGGGGTATTCTTTTTGTCTGCTTATCTTACCTTTGCAAAGATAATTTAAAATTCTCACTTTCGTGATGTTGCCCTCCGATATTCGCACGCAATTCCTCTCCTATCTTCGCTTCGAACTGAACCTCTCTGCCAACACCTGCGAAGCCTACCTCTCCGACGTCGACAAGCTCCTGAGCTATCTCGACTCCGAAGGGATCCAGATGGAGGAGGTCGACTATCCTCAGCTCCAGCACTTCATCGCCACCCTGCACGATCTGGGCATCAGCCCCACGTCGGTCTCCCGCATCATCTCGGGGATCCGCTCCTTCGGGCGCTATCTCCTCCTGGAGGGCTATATAGAGACTGACCCCACAGCCCTGCTGGAGGTGCCCCGCAAAGGGCGCTACCTACCCACGGTGCTCACCACCGAAGAGATCGACCGGATCATCGAGGCGGCTGGGAGCAAAGGCGGGGTAGAAGGTCAGCGCAATCGGGCCATCATCGAGGTGCTCTTCAGCTGTGGCCTGCGGGTGAGCGAGCTGTGTCACCTCACCTTCCCCGACCTCTTCCTCGACGAAGGTTACCTACGTGTCCAGGGCAAGGGAAGTAAGCAGAGGCTTGTCCCGCTGAGCGAAGCTGCAGTCCACGAACTCACCTGCTATCTGGCCGACCCCGACCGTGCCACTCCACGCCGAGGACAGGAGAACTATGTCTTCCTCAGCCGTCTGGGCAAGGCCATCTCACGCATCACCGTCTTCGTCCTCATCCGTGAAGCTGCCCAGATGGCCGGCATCACCAAGACGATCAGCCCCCATACCTTCCGTCATAGCTTCGCCACGGCTCTGCTCGAAGGGGGGGCTAACCTCCAAGCCATCCAGCTCATGCTCGGGCACGAAGACATCGCTACGACCGAGATCTATACCCATATCGACCGCTCGAAGCTCCGTGAGCAGATCGAGCACTTCCACCCTCGCAATCGCAGGTAGCGATTCGCTGACTTTCCCCACTCGTTTCCCCTACGCTTACGCCTCATGATCGGGCGTGACTCCCTAGGATTTAGCCCCGCAGTCGAGGCGTTTCTCCTTGGGGCGTGTCTTGCTCTTCCTTCCCCTAAGATGAGGGGCGAAGATCCGGACTTCTGAAGGCTCGTCCTCCGCCGTTTTTGAAGCGACGATTCCGTGCCGAAAAAGGGGGCGCTACATCCCGCTTAGAATGGGTGTTTGGGAGGGGGTAAAAAACGACCTACGGTAGGTCGTCGAAAA
>ERZ772766.15-NODE-15-length-127454-cov-12.267561_pt1 | contig 127454 bp, 119 predicted proteins | sample MGYA00511379_ERZ772766 | MGnify/ENA primary metagenome ERZ772766 (study PRJEB29015, sample SAMEA2737895) | human oral metagenome | biome: human oral; feature: human-associated habitat; material: dental | place: China | collected 2116 ... | reverse complement strand
AATGGGCAACGGCGACACCAAAACATGCGACAAAGGCATCGAACACCCCGAACACCAAACCCGCAACGAGAAATCCCCCAGCTGCGGCTACATCTACCACCAAACCGGCAACTACACCATCACCGCCACCGCACACTGGGTGATCATCTGGACCGGTCTCGGACAACAAGGAACCATCGAAATGGACCTCACCACCCAAGCCCACACCAAAGTAGTCGAAGTATCCGCAGTCAACATCCCCAACAACAGGCACCACAACCCCACCACCCCATCACCACCGGTTCCAACCAGCACCCCCACCAAAGAAGCCCCCTGCCCCACCAACCACAACAAACACGGCTGCTGACAAAGCTTTATCTCCCGCCGCCCGAGCCACGCAGCAGCTCCCACCGACCCGTCCGCCGCGCCCGTCAGAGCAGCGGCAGGCGCATTCTGACCGTGGTTCCCCGGCCCTGGATGGAGCTCAATTCGCAGGCGCCGCCGAGCCTGCGCAGCACCGCCGCCACCATCGGCAACCCCAGACCGTTGCCGGGAATGTGCCGGACTTCCTTGGAACGAGCCAGCTCGCCCCAGACCTGGTCCACCTCGGAGGCCGGGATGCCACGCCCCGTGTCGGAGACGTCCACCACCACGTGCCCGCGCTCCTCCATGCCGCGCACCTCCAGCGTCGCCCCCGGCGAGGAGTACTTCACGGCGTTGCTCACCACGTTGTAGATGGCCAGGAACACCAGGTCGCGGTCGCCGCGCACCGGGGGAAGGGGGCGCGGGGCCCGAGGGAAGGCCACCACCATCTCGCGGTCGCCGGGCACCACCGTCTCGATCACCTCGGAGGCCACCTCCGACACGTCCACCGGCTCGTCGGCCACCGGGTAGGAGTCGATCTCGCTGATCTTGCGGAGCTCCGCCACCAGCGACGCCAACCGGTCCACCTGCACCCGCATCGACTCCGCGAGCACCGGATCCCGCACCTCACCGAGCCCCACGCGCAGCGCCATGAGGGGGTTCTTCAGTTCATGGTCGAGACGCCCCACGAAGGTACGGTGGGCCTCCCGCGCCTCCGCCTTGACACCCTCCACCGCCTCCTTGACGGCCCGGGCGTTCCTGCCGCGACGCCACCCGGCAAGCATCACCACCGCCGGCACGAGCAGCCCAGCCAGCAGGGGCAGCGCCCACAGCTCGACGCCCACCTTGAACATCTGGGTTTCCCCGGCGATCCGCATCCCGGCGGCGGCGAGCACCCCGACCACGGCGACCGCCCAGACCCACACCGGTTTTCTCACGCGGCTCTTACCTCGGGATGGAAGCGGTACCCGACACCCTGGACGGTGTCTATGACCTCGAGTCCCCGCGCCCCCAGCACCTTGCGGAGCTCGGCGACGCGATGATCGACGGCACGGGTTGTGATCGCGAACTCCACCCCCCAGACCTGTTCCAGAAGGTGGTCGCGGCTGAAGGTCTCACCGTGGTGGACCATGAGGTACTCCAGCAGAGCGAGGGCCTTCGGGGTCAACTGCACCGCTTGGCCCCGCGCGGTGACCGTCTTGGCCAGCCGGTCGAGTTCCAGGCCGCCTCCCCGGATGCGCGAGGCGTGGGTGAGGGTCCGGCCCAGCTGGCCCCGCCGCAGGACCGCCCGGATCCGGGCCACCAGCTCGGCGGGGTCGAAGGGCTTGTTGAGGTAGTCGTCGGCCCCTTTCTCAAGGGCGTCGGCGCGGGTTCCGGACTGCCCGACGCCGGTCAGCAGGATCACGGGGGTCCAGTCCCCTCCCCTGCGCAGCCTGGCCAACACCTCCCGCCCATCGGCACGCGGCATCAACACATCCAGGACGATCAGGTCGGGGTGCTGTTTGCCGACCACATCGAGGGCCGCCACGCCGTCAGCGGCGGTGAACGCGACGAACCCCGCCCGTTCCAGGGTGCGGGCGAGGTGGTCGCGGATCATGGGGTCGTCATCGACGACCAGGACCGAGCTCACGAGATGGTGTTGCCGCTGCCCGTGTCCTTCTTCTTCTCGACGCCCTGGGAGGAGACGGTGTTGCCGCTACCGCTGACCGTGACCTCGTCGAGGTCGTCGGCCACGGTGACGCTGTTGCCGCTGGAGGTGATCTCCACGTCGTCGAGTTCCTGGCCGACGACGACATTGCTGCCGCCGGAGAGGATCACCTTGTCGGCGGACTCGAAGGTGACCTGGTTGCCGCTGCCGGTGATATTGATGGTGTCGCAGTGCCCGCTGAGGGTCACCACACCGTTGCTGGAGGAGACGTTCGGGTTCCCGACGCAGGGTTTGTCATCGCTGTCGCCCTTGTCCTTGGAGCCGCTCTTGTTGCCGGAGCCGTCTGAGCTCGCGGTGGTGTTCGCGTCGCCCCCGTTGCTGGCGGTGGCCACGTTCCCGGGGGACGGGGTGTTTTTGTTGGCATCCTGGGTGGTCGAAACCGCCTGAGTGTTCCCGGCGGGTTTGTTCTCGGCGCCTGCGGAGCAAGCACTCAGCCCCAGGGCCGTCACGGCGGCCGCGGCGAGGGCGATACGGATCAGATTGGTCTTCATGGTCTCTCCAGAGGGGGTTTGGTTTAGGGAGCAAGCACATTGTGCCGGGTCGAGGATGATTCTTGAACATCCCCCCTTCCGAAACCCCGGAAGCGTTCGGTCGGGGGATGCTGTGGTGGTGCCGCCGGAACGGCTTGTGGATCAGGAATTGACGGCGTTGCCAATGCCGGTGTCCTTGACCTTCCCGACGGTTCCGGAGACCGTGACGGCATTGCCGGTGCCTGAAATGGTCACCTCGCCGACATCGCCGCTGGAGACGACGCCCGCTCCGTCTCCGGTGATCTTGAGGGACTTGATGTCACCGCCCTTGACGGCGATGCCGGTTCCTTCGATGACCATCTTGTCCACCTGGTCGTACTCGACGACCGCCCCCGTGCTCTTGATGACGATGGACTCGCAGTGCCCGGAGAAGCGGACCACGGCACCGGTCTCCTCCACCACCGAATCCTTTTCGCAGTCGGCGGAGCGAACGCTCCCGGCGCTGGCGGTGACCCCGCTGGAACCGGCAGTGACGCCAGGGGCCTTCACACCGCCCGGACCGACAGTGACGCCAGGAGCTTTCACACCGCCCGGACCGACAGTGACACCAGGGGCCGTCACACCGCCGGAACCGTTCTTGGTCTCCGAGGAGGAGCTGTCCTCGCTCTTCGTCTGCTGGGGGGTCGGGGAGTCCGTCTGTGCCGGGGCCTGCTGGGAGCTGCCGGCGTTGCCAGGGGCATCCTGCGGTTTGGCCTCCACGCCCGCGGCGCAGGCGGCGAACCCGAAGCTGGCAATGGCCAGGGCAGCGATGGCGGTGCGGGTGAGGATGGTCTTCATGGTTGCTCCTTGGTGAGGGTTCGTTTCCCGTTCGATGATCAAAGCTTGTCGGTTCCGGAAGCCGCGTGGCGCATTCGTCGCAGGATTGCGACAAACACCACCGGGCTTCTCCCAGCGAGACGGCACCAGGCGTCCTTCGATCTCACGTAGGCTCCCCTACATGCATGGCGAGTACAAGGTGCCGGACGGAAAACTGGTGGCGGTCGATCTCGATGTGGTCGACGGGAAACTATCCCAGGTGGTGGTCTCCGGGGATTTCTTCCTGGAACCTGACGAATCCCTCGACGACATCGTCCGGGCGCTGACCGGCCTGCCCCACACCTCCTCGGTCGCCGACCTGGCCGCAGCCATCAACTCCTGCCTGCCGAAGGACGCGCGACTGCTCGGTTTCTCCCCAGAAGCCGTTGGCATCGCGGTGCGGCGCGCGCTGGGGCACGCCACGAACTGGGACGACCACACCTTCGACGTCATCGGTCCGGTCACCCTCGATCCGCGCCTGCACGTCGCCCTCGACGAGGTGCTGGCGGCGCGCATGGCCCGCGGCGAGATCGGGCCGTCGCTTCGGATCTGGGACTGGGACCAGCCCCTGGTGGTGATCGGTTCCTTCCAGAGCTACCGCAACGAGATCGACGAGGAGGGCCGCGAACGCCACGGCATCAACGTGGTGCGGCGCATCACGGGCGGTGGCGCGATGTTCATGGAGCCGGGCAACTGCGTCACCTATTCGCTGCTGGTCCCGGGATCCCTGGTGGAGGGCCTGAGCTTCGAGCGCAGCTACGAGTTCCTCGACCAGTGGGTGATGGGAGCTCTTGCAGAACTGGGGGTGAGGGCCCGCTACGTGCCGTTGAACGACATCGCCTCCGACAAGGGCAAGATCGCGGGCGCGGCGCAACGCCGGCTGACCAGCGGCGTGGTGCTGCACCACGTGACGATGGCCTACGACATCGATGCCGACAAGATGCTCCAGGTGCTGCGGATCGGGAGGGAGAAGCTGTCGGACAAGGGAACGAAATCGGCGAACAAGCGCGTCGACCCGCTGCGTTCGCAAACCCAGCTGCCCCGCGACCAGATCATTGACTCCTTCCTGAAACACTTCGAGTCGCGCTACTCCACCCGTCGCCGCAACTACACCGACGACGAACTCGCGGCTGCCGCGGAACTGGTGGAGAAGAAGTTCGCCACCCCGGAGTGGACCCGGCGCATTCCCTGAACCGGAGGTCGCCCCGACGGACTAGGGGACACGCCGTCGCGCTCCGCGACACCCCTTGTTACCGGCGGGTCTGGTCTCAGCGCAACCAGAACGTAAAGTGTTGTGAACGATGTCCAATCGTGCCGTCAGTTCAGGAGACCGGAGCGGACATGGTCAAAACACGAAACGGGAAGACGAACAACCAGGAATCGGCCCCGGCCCCGTTGCCCAAACGGGAGGTACCCGGGGGCGCTGCGAAGTCTGCCACGTCACGGGAGGTGGTGCATGACAAGGACGCGCTGTACCCCGCCCCGAGGGAAGGGGTGCCGTTCAAGAGCGCCTGGCCGGAATCCAGGGAGAACGCCTTCCCGCCCGTGCCATCCCCCTTCGCCCCGCCACCGACGCTGTGGTCGGGGCTGGTGGGGAACGCGCCTCCCCAGAGATCCCTCTCCACCATCCCGAAACGCCCCGACACCGGCGCCAAGAGTTCATCCCCCGAGGAAGCCGATTCCCCCGACGGACCGATCACGACCGGGCACCGGGCGATTCTGTCCCCCACGGATGCACCGGCCGCGATCCCGGCACACCACCCGGCGCACCAGGCCGACGACGACGAGGACGAACCACGACGTGGAACGCTGACGGATGCCACCCCGGCCTACGTCTCGTCATCCACACCCCGCTCCCCCTCGCAGCCGACGCCGCCCCCCGGGAAAAACGGGAAGAGCGGGGGAACCGGCCCGGACGAGGCCGCCAAACCGGCCGGTACCCCGGATGCGGATGCCGGGGGAATGCAACCGGATCAGACCCCATCGCCCGGGGAACCGCCGGAGCGAGCCGCTGAACCGGCTGCCTCGGGTGAGTCACCGGAAACATCCGGGGACGACGACCTCGTGGTCAACGCCACCACCTATTCGCAGATCCGCAGCATTTCGCGGGGACACTGGGGACTCACCTTCCTGTCCAGCCTGGGGATTCTCCTGTCGACCGGGGCGCTGACCATCATCGCGTCCTCCATTCAGCAGTTCACCGATTTCGGCGGTCTGCCGAACTCCGCAGCCCTGCTGGGCCAGATCACCCGAACCTGGTCGCAGCTCGCCACCGACGGGTTCGCCCAGCTGCTCGCGATCATGCTCCCGGTGTTCCTCGCGCTGCTGACCACCCTGTACATCGCGTTCTCCATCCAGGGCAACCACAGCCCGGACCGGGACGACCGCGTGACCAACGAGCAGGTCGCCCTCCAGCAGGCGCGGGAGGGAATCATCCTGCTGCTCTCGGGCCTGACGGGGATGGCGATCACCCTGACGATCCCCTGGCTCACGGAACGCGCACCGCTGCTGCTCCTCCTGCCCGCCGGCGGGGTGATCACCTGCGGTTTCGTGATCGCGATCCGCACCCGTTCGCTGGAGAACGAACGGATGCGCCTGGCGCGTTCCAAACAGCAGGAGGAGGTCCTTTCCAGAACGAACGCCGAGGCCACCGAGACCCGGCTCAGGAAGCAGGGAAGGGATCGCGAACGCCAGGAGAACAACCGGGACCGCAGGGAGAAGAAACGCGACCGGAACCGGGCCTCCAGGCAGGCCCTGCTGCGTCACACACGAAAACGGCTGCTGGCAAGGCACTTCATCGTCACGACCCTACTCGCCATCTTGAGTCCGGCACCCCTGACCTGGCATCTCGCGCACAACGTGACAACGGTCTGGGAGGTTCTGCTGTTCCACATCGCAACCGTCGTGTGGCTCAGGTTCTTCTGGGGCTACACCTTCACCCTGATGCGGAAGGACGTGCTGGCCGAGGCCATGAAACCCGGGAACAACCGCTTGGCCCGTCTCGGGGCGTGGCTGGTGCGCACGGCGTTCGAGTTGCTGACCACCCTGATCGCCCTGGGGGTGATCGTCCTGATCCTCGTGCGGCTCCCAGGACTCGCCGAGTTGCCACTCATCGTCGTGTGCACGATCTGCTGGCACCTGGTTCTCGTGGTGATCCGCTGGCTGTACCAGCAGTGCAGCAGGACGGGCCGTGGCATCCGGCAACTGGATCGTCGCCTGAAGCTGGTGCGGCTGCGCCGGGAGGTCGCGGAGCTCCGCGCGGGAATCTCGTAGGACCCCGGACGAAACGGGCTATGGTGATTTCGGGGTTCGCGTCCCAGTCCTCCGCGGCCCGGCACCAGACCTGACAGGACGGAGTCATTCATGGACGCCAAGTCTCTGGACCGCAATTCCCCCGTCCCGCTCTACGTGCAGATAGAGGATTTCATCCGACACGAGATCGCCACCGGGTCCTGGAAACCCGGAGAGCGGATCCCCTCGGAGGCCGCCCTCAACGCCGCCCTCGGGGTTTCCCGGATGACCGTGCGGGGGGTGCTGAACGGACTGGTCAGTGACGGTCTCCTCCAGCGCGTCCCCGGGAAGGGCACCTTCGTCACCCACCAGAAGATCGCGACGCTCCCCCCGGCCTACAAAGGTGTCCGGGAACAGTTGGAGCAGATGGGCTTCGCCACCACCACGGAACTCGTCAGCATCCGCAGAACCATTCCGGGCAAGGCCATCCGCGACGGGTTGGGGATCGCCCCCTCCACCCCTGTCCACGAGGTCGTGCGCCGGCGTTCCGTCGACTCCCACCCGGTGAGCCTCCACCGCTCCTTCGTACCCGTCCACCTCGCGCCGGAACTGGAACACGACGACGTCCTGGGCGAGCAGCTGTGCGTGATATTGGAGAACAAATACGGGCTGCACTCCTCATACACCGGGGAGCAACTCGAGGCCGTGGCCGCCACGAAGGAGGAAGCGGATCTCCTGGGCCTGCGTCCGGGGGCTCCGCTGCTGCTGTTGCAGGACACGATCTCGGAGGCCTCCGGGAGGGTTTTCGAGTTTTCGAAGATCCTGTTCCGCGGCGACAGGATCAAACTCCACTTCGACTACAGGTCGTGACACACCGGGCCGGGGAGGCCCGGCCCGGTGTGTGTCCCCGAGGGCTCAGAAGACGCCCGTGTCCAGGCTCTCGTAGAGATCCACGAAACGTTTGAACGCCTGGTCATAGGCGGCCCCGGCCGCCGGGTCGGGATCGAACCTGCCGACGACCGCGACGGCCCGCGCCGCCGCCTCCTCGCAGGACGAGTACAGCCCCGCCCCCACCCCGGCGTACATCGCGGCCCCGAGGCAACCTGCCTCCGAGGTGCGCAGGATCTCGATCGGCCGTTGAAGGACGTCAGCGAGCATCTGGGACCACAGGGCAGACTTCGCCGCGCCGCCCACGAGCCTGATCGTCCCGGCCTCGATCCCGGCGGCGGCCTGGGCATCGAGGATGTCGCGCATCTCGAAGCAGATTCCCTCCAGGACGGCACGGGCGACGTCGCCCTTGGTGGTGGCGAGCGCCATGCCGTTGATGTTGGCTCGCGCCTGCGGGTTCTGACGCGCCCCGGAGGCACCCGCCAGGTACGGCAGGAACGTGACACCGTTGGCCCCCACGGGCGACCTCCGGGCCTGGGAGGTGATGATGTCGTAGGGATCGACCCCGGCCACCTCACCGGCCGCGCACTCCTCGTGGCAGAACGTGTCCCGGTACCAGCGCAAGGAGGACGCGGAGGTGTTCGAGAACGCCTCGATGGTCCAGTTCCCCATGCCGTGGTTGGGTTTGACCACCAGTTTCCGCGCCGGGTCACGCAGTGGCTCGTCCATGACCACGTAGCAGGAACCGAAGGTCCCCATCACCATCACGCAGTCGCCTCCCCTGACGGCGCCTCCCCCGAAGGTGGAGCAGTTCTGGTCGTGGGCGCCCAAGCACAGCAGGGTGCCTTCCGCCAGGCCCGCGCGGCGCGCGATGTCCTTGCCGATCCTCCCCACGACCTTTCCCGGGGAGGTGACGGGGTGGGCGCGTTTCTCGACGGGCACGCCGATCAGGTCGTGGATCCCCCGCGACCACTGCATCGAGTCGACGTCGAGCATGCCCTCCCGCGACGCCGACGACAGGTCGGTCCAGTATCCGTCGGCGCCCCACTCCTTCAGGAGGAACTCCTGCTCGGAGAGGAACCATTCGGTGCGCGCCCAGTTCTCGGGTTCGTTGTCGCGCAGCCACGCCCACTTCGGGGCGGCGCTGTTCGTCCCGAGCGGGTCCCCGGTCTCGAGGTAGAAACGTTCGGCACCGTAGGCCTCCCGCAGCTTCGGAATGTATGGCGCGCCCCGCAGGTCCTGCCAGGACAGGAAGTCGCGGATGAGGTTGCCCTCGGCGTCGACCAGCGCCAGCAGCGGCGCCTGCGACGAGAACGCGACCGCCCGGATCTCCTCCGGGGAGACACCGGATGCGGCGACGGCCTCCCGGCAGGAGTCCGTCAGCGGGGGAATGATGTCCTCGTAGCGCTGTTCTACGAGCCCGGGCCCGGGGTAGACGCACGGATACTCCCGGTAGTCCTGGCCGAGGACGTTGCCGTCGAGGTCGAAGACGATGGATTTGCAGCCCGTGGTACCGGCATCGATGCCGACGAGGAAGTCAGACATGATCCCGCCTCTCAGTTGGTGCCCAGGTGGGCGGCGTACTGCTGGACGAGGCTCGCGGCCGACCGGGTGCCGATCAGCGAGACACCGAGCTGCTCGATCATCCACAGGGTCGCGGGCATGGTGAAGGTCCTGGGAACCCCGGAGACCTTCAGTTTCGTGTTGTCGTTGGTGATGTTGTCTCGCATCACCTGCACCTGGGCCTCCGTGGGGAATCCCTGCGATCCCGTCGCGGTCTTGACGTAGTCGACGCCCGCGTCGCTGCAGATCCTGGTGAGCCTCGCGATCTCCTCGTCGGTGAGGAAGCAAACCTCGAAGATGACCTTCGACAGGGCGGTTCCCCTCGTCCGTTCCACGAGCCCCTCCACCTCGCGTCGCGTGAACTCGTCGTCGCCCTCACGCAACCGCCCGATGTTGATCACCATGTCTACCGCCGTGGCCCCGAGACGGAGGCCCTCCTCGATCTCGGCGAATTTCATGTCGGTTGAGGTGCACCCGTAGGGGAAGGAGATCGCGGTGCCGACCCTGACGTCCGAGCCCCGGAGTTCCTCCGCCACCACGGGCGTCCAGAAGGAGTTCGTGTAGCAGGCGGCCACCCCAGCCGACCTGGCGGCCCGTGCATGGGCCCGGATGTCCTCCTCCTTGGAGCTCTGCAGATGCAGCGCCATGTCGAAGTGTTTGGCGTACTCCGCCACTGTCAGATTCATGTTCATCTCCTGGCTTCCTTGCCGCTTTGCTGGTTGTGGCCGCCGCGTCGCGGCCCTCTCGTGGGTTCCAGACGATTCATCGTCAGGTTCTCGTGTGCCGGGTGTTCCGGTCGCGCATTTCAGGACTGCCCCCTGGCCGCCTTCATGAAACGCCGCTGGTAGCTGATCACCTGGTTCGAGGACGCGAACCGGGCGAGGTACCGCGGCTCGGCCGTTACGACGATCCGGCGGGTCATGTCGGCGAATTCGGGTTCCATCAGCAGCCGGTCGATGTCCGGATAGTTGAACGCCCCCTCCATGGAGCAGATGATCAGCCTCGTGTCGTCGAGGTTGGCGTTGCGGAGGGCGCGCAGGGAGTGCCTGACGGCATCAAGCCCGTCCCCGGCTCCGGAGAACACGTCCACTCCCCGGGCGTGCAGGACCTCCCGGGCGATGGCCTCCACCTCCTCGAGCCCCAGGTTCTTCTCCCCGGAGGAGAGGTAGTCGGATGCGATCAGGTAGCTGCGCAGTTTCTCCAGCTGGTCCTGTTGCCGGGTGAGTTCGTGTGCCCGCAGGAGCCCGCAGATCCGTTCCGTCTGTATCTTCCGGTGCCGGATGAACGCGTTGATGAAATACGGCCTGGCCTGCAGGGCGAGCTGGGTCTGGTAGGGCTCGAACATGAGGGTGAAGTTGACCCGGTATCCCTCCTCGGCCAGGCGGAGGGCCAGGTTGTGGCCGCGGAGGCAATCCTTCGTGGCGCCCCGGGAGAAGCGCACGTCGAGACCGCCGTCGCCCTGCAGGAGCTGCCCGACGTTGCCGGGGTTCACCGGCCCGGTGTGCGGCACCTTGATCACCACCCGCCACGGGGAGAGGATCTCCCGGAACCGGGCCGCCTCCTCCAGGATCTTGGAGAAGTCCTCCTCGAAGGGGTTGTTCAGTTCCACTGAGATGTCGCACCCGGGGCCGAGGATCCTTCCCAGCTCCGTCATGACCTCGTCGCGGTCGCGGAAACGCCCGCCGATGTTCGCTTCCGGGTTGTTCAGGAACAGGTCGTAGATGATGCCCGGATTGCACGTGAGGTTCGAGACGAACGGGGCCAGCGGTTCCACCTCGTAGGGGTTGGCGGAATCCGCGGAGTAGAGGACGTTGGTCGGTCGCTGCCTGCCGTTCTCCCCGCACCCGATGTCGCGCACGAGATCGACCACCACCGCCCCCTCACGCAGGCCGAGTTCCCTACGGAAACCGGCCGGCGTCCCGCCCGGAGGGGTCCGGAAATGGGCCACGACCTCCTCCAGCCCGGCCCCCACGTCGATCCCGCGGGCGCGTTCCGAGAGGAACTCGAAGGTTTCCCTCTCCACGGGGGTGTCGAGGACACGGGCCACCAGTTCCTCCCTACCCGGGGGAACGGGAAGGTGTAGATCACGCAGCGTCAACCGGATCCGCGCGCACCTGTGGGTCGTGGTCATTTGAAGCATCAGCAACCTCCAGCCGGCTCCGCCTCTTCGCGGAATCGCTGTCACTGTACAACGCTAGTCCGGTATAGACAATAAGGGGTCACCACAAATGCAACAACAGGATTCCGCCACTCCGCAGGCCGGGATCAGCCCCGGCGGCGCGATATCACGTCCCCGAGGACCGCCACGTCGACGGCGGGACAGCCGGCCATCAGATCGTAGGGGTCGGCCAGCACGACGGCGGGGGCATCGGGCTCCCCAAGGTCGGACAGGACCAGGCTCGCCCCGGTGAAGTCCTCACCGTGGGTGTAGGCGGACTCGGTCACCACCACGGGAAGGGAGGCACCCCTGGCCGCGGCCAGGCCCTGGGACGAGTCCTCCACCACCACGCAGTCACCGGGACTCGCACCCAGTTGCTGAACCGCGTGCTTGTAGATGGCCGGGTCGGGTTTCTTCCGCGCCACCACGTCGCCTGCGAACACCTCGATCCCGGAGGCGAGCCCGGCGCCGAGAACCGTTTCCATGACCGCCCTGACCGATTCGGGTGCCGACGTCGAGGCGACCGCGACCTTCCATCCCGAGGCCGTCGCCTCGATGACGAGCCTGCGGATTCCCGGGCGGGCCGGCACCAGGCCGTCGGCCACGATCCCGCGGAACAGCTCGGTCTTGAGCGCGTGCACCTCGGCCACCAGCCTCGCGCGCTCCCCCGGGGTGTCCTCGAGACCGCGGGCGGCCATCACACCGGGGGACAGCACCGAGGAGAGGCGTTCCTTGCCGCCCCCGATGCCGAGCAGTCTCGCGTAAGTGGGGTCGTCCCACTCCAGGGGCAGGCCCATCTCCCGGAAGGCCCGGTTGAACGCCACCCTGTGTCCGTCGCGTTCGGTGTCGGCGAGGACGCCGTCGCAGTCGAGAAGCAGGAAGGGCATGGTCTCACCGCTCCCCGCCGGCCCGCCCGGCGCTGCCGAACAGCTCCAGGAAGGAGGCCACCGTGTCCGCGACCCGCCGTTCGACCTCTCCCAGGATCGGCAGGGGTTCTCGCCGCCCCGCCTCGCGCGCCGAGCCGAGCGATTCCTCCATCGCGTCGAGGTAGGCGTGTTTCACGGCGGTGGAGACGTTGATCTTCGAAACACCCGCCGAAATGAAGGAACGGAACTCCTCGGGTTTCAGCCCGGTGCCGCCATGGAGGACGATCGGCAGGTCGGTCAGCCTCCGCAGGTGGCTCACGCGTTGCGGCAACAGCACCGGGGGCAGCTTGTACTGGCCGTGAGCGGTTCCCAGGTGCGGCGCCAGCAGATCGACCCCGGTTTCCCGGGCCACCCGGACGAGCTCCTCGTCCGAGTAAGAATGGGCCAGCACGTCGGAGCCCACCCCGTCCTCGACACCGACGATGTTCTCGATCTCCGATTCGACATCGACCCCGTTCGGATGCGCCCACGAGACGACCCGGGTGGTCTGTTCCGCGGCCTCGGTCAAGTCCAGGTGGGAGGCGTCGAACAGGACCGAGGACCAGCCCGCGTCGATTACGGCCCGGGTGAGTTCCAGGTCGGGGCAGTGATCCAGGTGCAGGGACAGCGGAACGTCCGAGCCTGCGGCCAGTTCCTCGAACATCCGGGCCAGGAAACGCGGGCCGAGCGCCTTGGCGGTGCGCGCGGATACCTGCACGATGGCGGGCGAGCGTTTCTCCCCGGCTGCGCGGACGACCGCTCGCAGCGTCAGCCCGTCGAATATGTTGAACGCCCCGACGGCGTATCCCCCGTCCTGCGCCGCGTGGACGATGCTTTTCGTCGAAGTCCTCATGACGACCTTCCGTGGTATGCGATTTCTACCGAGTTGAGGCAACTGTACCCGTCTAGACCGGAATGTTGCGGGTCATCGGGAAATCCGTGACCCGATGTCCTGTCAAGACCGGTTGAACCAACCCGCCCGCCGGGTCCATCGGGGCGAAACTGCTGTGCCAAGCCACCCGCTGAGCCGACCCTGTTGACGCGGCCTCCAGGCCCTGTTGCGAACGGTGCCGTCCGAGCTAGGACTCACCAGGCGGGACGCTGGATCGCCCGGTCCGGTGCGCCGCGACCGGGCATGACTTTCGCGACAGGGCCTAAGCTCGGGGTGTGTACGTGGCAAAACACTTCGAGATTCCCGACGACTACCTGACCGGGCTGCTCGGCCGGGTGCGAGCCGGGAATCTCGTGACGATCCACGAATCGGGACCGCAGGCGACCTTCGTCCCGTTCCACCTGGAGACGCGCGGAACCGGCCAGGTGCTCGTGACGCACCTGATGCGCATCAACCCGCAGGCCGTCGAGCCCGTCACGGGTCCGGCACTGGCGATCATCGACATCGACGACGCCTACGTCTCCCCGGCCTGGTACGCCACCAACAAAGACCTCCCGAACGTCCCCACCTGGGACTACATCACCATTCACGTCACCGGGGAGGTCCGTTTCACCGCCGACCCCGGAGCCGCCCTCGAAGCTGCCCGTGAACTCACCTCCCGGATGGAACCGCCCGAGGTCCTGGAGGCCGTCGGCGAGGAGAAGCTGCGCAAAATGGCGCGGGCGATCGTCAGGGCCGAGATTGCGGTGGAGAAGATCCAGGGCAAGGCGAAGGCCAGCCAGAACCGCCACCCCGATGACGTCAAAAGCCTGCTGGCCCACCTGGAACGCGAGGGTGAGACGGAGCTCGTGAGGTACCTGAGGGAGGTCGCGCTCCCCCACGCCACCGAGCGTTTCGGAATGATCCACGACCTGCGAATGGGTCGGCGCCTGCCCACCAGCGCCGCCGAGTAGAGATCTGCCCTTGTTGAATCCGCTGGGCCTCAATGAGCACTGGTCCCGGCCGTCCCCGGATCCCGTAGGGCGGCGCGGCCGCGGTTGCCGGCCATGCGTTTCAAGCCGGTGCGGTCATCCTGTGATCCCCGGGAAACTCGCCCCTGCTCCGAAGGAGAACCGCCACGATGACCACCCCTGATGTTGTCAGCGCCGTCGTCGCCGAGCGACCCGGTCCCCTGACCGATGTTCTCCGTCTCCACACGGCCACACCCGTCGATGATCCCTTGGGCGAGGGAGAGGTGCTCGTCCGGATGCTGGCCAGCACGGTCAATCCCTCCGACGCGGTCACGGTCTCCGGAGCTTACGGGTCACGGACGGTGTTTCCCTTCGTGCCCGGCTTCGAGGGGGTCGGTGTCATTGAGCGCATCGGGCCCGGTGTTCCTCGGGCCGCGACCGGACGCCGTGTGCTGCCGCTGGGCACGGCGGGGAACTGGCAGGAGATCAAACGCACCGACCACTCCTGGTGCATTGCCGTTCCCGACGATCTCGACGACGAGACCGCGTGTTTCGCCTACATCAATCCACTCACCGCGCTGTGCATGGTCCAGCGCTACTGCACCCGGGTCACAAAACACGTGCTCATAACCGCGGCGACCTCCACGATCGCCGGTCATCTGGCCGAGCTCCTGGGCTTTCACGGAATCAGGCCGGTCGGCCTCATCCGGGGCACCCTCGGTCACACCGTTGCCAACCCGGAAAGGTGGGACGATGTCGTCTCCACCAAGGAACCCGGCTGGGTTGAACGCCTCCGCGTAGCCACCGGCGGACGAGGCGCCGACCTGGTCTTGGACTGCGTCGGCGGCCCCGATGGTGCGGAGCTCTTCGGGTTGCTCACCCCAGGCGGGCTATTCGTCCACTACGGCCTGCTGTCAGGCAAACCCCTCCCTCCGGAGTGTTTCACGGGGCAGGACGGGAAACGCGTCGAGATGTTCCGTCTCCGCGAAACCATCCACAACTCTCCACGAACAGAGCTCCCCAAACTCTTCACGCCCGTCCACACCCACCTACGGGCCGGACGGCTGAGAACTCCGATCGCACGGTGCGTCCCCCTGACCGGGCTCGTGCAATCCCTCCGCGACAACCCGGCGGCGGCTCAGGGCAAGGTCCTCATCACCTACCGGTCCTGAACCGTCCCGGTTCGGGGCTGCGATCATCGGCAGCGGAAGAACGGCCGGGCTGGTCGCCGCCACGAAACAAGTCGGTCCGAGAGTTCCCCGTGAGGCTAGCCCGACGCTGAAAGACCAGCTGGCAGGGTCCCGCCATCCCCGGAATCGCCAATAGCGTCGAGACATCATCACTTCACGGAAGGAATCCCATGTCCCGACGACTTCTCGCCTGGCTTCCAGGCCTGGCGGCTGCGCTCGCCATCATCGCAGCGATGTCGCTGTTCCTCCTACCGGCCCCGAAGTCCGCCGACTCCGACCCGACCGGTTTCTCGGCGGATCACGCCAAGCAGCTGATCGACACCTTCGCCGACGAACCCCACAGTGTCCTTCACACCGAGGCACACGCCAGGTCCCGGGACGAGATCGTCACCATGTTCAAGGACCTCGGATATCAACCGGAGATCCATTCCGATCCCATGCCTCTGTCCGAGGCCACCAACACGTCCCAGTACAGCGAAGCCGGCCTTGATGCCCTCGCGCGGCTGAACACCGAGAACATCGTGGTCAGGGTTCCCGGGAAAACCGATGACACCATGATGCTCACCGCCCACTACGATTCCGCCGTCGACTTCGAGAAAACCGCTGATGGACGATGGGACCCGAAACCCGGGGTGTCCTCCGGTGCCGCGGACGACGGCTACGGGGTCGCAACCATCATCGAGACGCTGCGCGCCATCAAGGCCGACGGCAGAACCCCGGAACGCAGCCTCCTGATCGTCATCACCGATGCCGAGGAGCTCAATCTGCTGGGGGCCATGAACGAGATGCTCCACCACCGCGCCGACTACGACAACGTCGACCTGATCGTCAACATAGAGGCACGCGGCACCAGCGGCCCGGCGGTCATGTTCGAGACCAGCGACACGAATGCCTCAGCCACGGAATTCTTCCTGAAGAACGCACCGCGTCCCTTCGCCACCTCCCTGATGCCCGCCGTCTACCGGATGATGCCGAACGGCACCGACCTGTCGATCTACCTGAAAGAGGGCTTCACGGGTCTCAACTTCGCATCCATCGGGAATTCCGAGAACTATCACACCGCCAGTGATTCACCCGCGTACTCGGATCTGACCTCGCTGCAACACTACGGGGATCAGGTCCTGGGACTGGCTCGCGCCTGGAGCTTCGACCAGGACACCCCGAAACTCACCGATGATCAGGACCGGGTTTTCTTCCCCGTCTTCAGCGGGTTCACCGTCCACTACCCGGCGACGGTCGGTGTGATCCTCGGAGTGGTGGCGATCGCGCTGACGGCCGCCGCAACGGTTCTGCAGGCCAGGAAGGTGCGATGGTCCCGGGTGGCCGGCACCGCCTGGGGTTTGACGTGGCGCATCGTCGTTTCCGCCGGAGCCGCCTTCCTGGTCCAGTTCGGCGCGAACAGCCTCGGACTGCTCACTTCCCTTGAGAACAATACGTGGATCTATCGAACCGTGCTGTACCTGGTGCCGACACTGCTGGCCGCCGCGTTGATCACGCGTTTCCTACTCAAACGGCGACACGACGGCCTCAACCGGGAGGCCTCGATGGCCACACTGCTGATGTTCGCCGTCTCCTCGGTGCTGTTCATGATCCTGTTGCCCGGGGCCGCCTATCTGTTCGTGCTGACCACGGCCGTCCTGGCCCTGACCGGCCTGGTACCGGCATCCCTCAGGCCCATCGCAGCAGCGGTGGCGTGTTTCGCGGTCGCGGTGCTGTTCGCCCCGATCTCCTGGCTGGTGGCGGAAGCCCTGACGGCAAGCCTCGTGGCGGTCCCGATCGCTCTCACCGCCTCTGCCGTCGCACCACTGGTCCTGAACCTCCTACCGCCCTCGGTCACACCCGCACACGCATGAGAACAGCTCCGGGCCGGGTATTCCCGGGATTCCCGACTGCCGACAGAACCGGTCCAGAAGATTTCCGACGCTCTCCCCTGCTCATCCGGCTTCGAAGGTATCCGTCCACGAGGTCATGAGTTCGAGGCGAACAGCCCGTTGCCCGGACCCGCACTCTTCAGACCCAGAAACCGGTTTGTCCGCAACACCCGGGGACGGGATGGCTGGAGCACCGGGGAACGGGCCGGAGCGGAGTATCGGAATACCCATCGCGTCCTGGACCTCCTGGGCACCCCGATGGGATCAGAGCATCCAAGCAACTGCCCCCGTTGCTTGGACCCGTGATTCGTGGATCCACCTGAACTTGGACCTGCGAACCAACGCTCCAACCAACCCGAGGTGTTGCTTGGATCCCGTTCCGTCGGGCCCGGGCGAAGACGCCGGGGAAGCACGCAGTACCGCATGATCCGTCGCTTCCCATGCGTCCCGGAGGCAGCGATGTGTCTTCTTCGGCCTCCCCCAGAACGGGATTTCTAGCTCTTGGAAAACCAGGGAAGCCTGACCAGGTCCCGGATGGCCTCGCTGAGTTCGACCGGATCCATCTTGGAGCGTTCACCGATGATCTCGGCCTTCAGCAGGCGCACCGGATCGGCGGGCGGGCTGCCGCCAAGGGACCAGTAGGCAGTGCTGATCCGTAGATCCAGGTAGCCTCCCTTCAGGCCCCGGCGGAGCCCATCCACACCTGCCCTGTCGTCGCCGTGGAGTTTCCAGCCGCGTGCCCCGAGCCCGAGCAGGGCCTCGCCCCAGACATGACTGCCGGGGAACTCCGGAACCTCCGCGTAGCTGCTCCGGCCAACCTGCTCCACCAGCGGCGTCATGTGGTAATCGATGCAATGGGAAGTCCAATCGTTCGACATCTCCAAGGGATGCGCCAGCCCGATGACGGCCCCCACCGGTAGGGCAACCGGTTCCTCATGAACGTCGAGCAGACCCAGATCATCGCCGACCCGGAACAACACCGTTCGTTCGTCGGCATCGTGGGCAGTCCAGATCAGGTTCTGCGCCGCCAGCCGCATCACGGGGTGTTCCAGGAAGACGGTACGGAACTCGTCCTGGGTCCAACGCCGGCAGGTGCTCATCGCGATTTCCAATCTGTCCGTCTGGGAGCGGATCACGGCGGTGAGTTGTTTCTTGAACTCCCGGAACTCCGCAACGGCCTTACCAGCCGCCACGGGGTCGTCCTTCCTGCCCGGTCTGGGCAGGGTCCTCATGGTTTTCCCGTCTACCGTCGACACCAGTGGCGTCAGTTCGAGGTTCAGCCTCACCTCGAACTGACGCGGACCGAAGTCGAGCCTCAGACGGCCGTTTTCGTCGAGACCCAAGTCCGGTATGGCCTGTTCGGCCAGCTGCTCCATGCTGATTCCCCGTTCCTCGGCCAGCCGCTCCAGAACGATCCTTGCCTGCTCTCCAAGCCCACGGTTCCGGGGATGCCCGGCGATTTCCATCAGTTCCAGGAGCGCAACCTTGCTGCGTATCCGGGCCAAGACCTCCATTCCCGCGAGTACACGATCCCAACGGGAACGTTGCCAGAAATTCTTGATCAGGACGGTCACCAGACGGGCGTTAACCTCTCCGCCCATGCTCTGCCGGGCCAGGACCCACTCGTCTCCCTTGACCTCGCAGGACCGCCACTGCTGCAGCAGATCCGCCAGAAAAGCGGCGAGACTGGCCCGGGTGAAACACCTGGCCGTGTTCTCGTGCTCGTCAACCATCAGGTTTCTCACCACGTCCCCGACCTGGTGGACGGGAACGACCCGTCCGGTACCTGCCAGCACCAGGCGTGGCGCCCGGATCGGGTTGAACCATTTCGGAACATCCGGCAGATCACCATGCGCGCGGAAGGGCAGTTCGGTTCCGGCCTCGTCAACGCCCGGTTCCGGGGCCAGCAGCCAATCGATGAGGTGGGAGTCGGCACCGGCGTCGCGGAGCGCCTTCACCCAGTCGGGATGGCGCCAGGCGAGGATCTGGAACAGGTCCGCGGCGCGCTGCCCGCGTCTGGGGTTCAACCTCAGGAGGGATTCGAGGGAGTCCAAAGGCCAGCGCCGAGCGCTGGTGAGGAACATCATGTACGCCTGAGGGTTGTCGAGATGCCTCAACAGCGCGTCCCGGGATGCGCGGCTGCCGAGGCTCGTGATCAGTCGGGCGGCCGCCGACGACCTCGCTCGATGGGTGAACTCCGATTCGAGCTGAGGCAGTGCTTCGTCGCCGTGCCAAGCCACGAGACACGCCAGGGCGGCGCCACGGCTTGGAGCCGCTTCCAGCAGCGACTGGCCGAGTTCTCGGGGTGCGTTGGTGGGGCGAAACGAGGCCCCGAGCCGTTTTTCCACCTTCGGAACCCCGGAGAGCATCCGGGTCACCCCGGGCACGGGGATCGGGGTGCCGTCGGGTCGGGTATCGAGTCTGGCCATGTCAGAAAGAGTAGGAGTTCCCACCGACAGAACCGGTTCGAGAGATTTCCGACGCCTTCACCGCGATCCTGCTCAGCTGGCCTCGAAAGACACCCGTCCACGAGCTCACGAGCTCGAAACGACCAGTCCGTTGCCCGGATCCACACCCTTCAGATCCAAGAACCGGTTTAGACGGGATGGCTGACGCGCCGGGGAACGGGCAGAGACGGCGCTGAACACTGAGTGGCCCATCGCGTCCTGGACATCCTGTAGACACCGATGGGTCATCATCGGTGACGGGGCGGTTTCAGTTCCGCATGGCCTCCGGTACGGGACGCGACCAGACTCCGTGGAACTCCGCCAGCGGCACGCTCAGCAGACCGACGACGTTGGCATCCAGCTGCTCGATGACCTCGCCGAGCCGGGTCAGCGGCACAAGGTTCTCGCTGCACAGCGATTTCACCCGCTCCACCGACGACTCCGGCATTGTCACCAGGGCCCGGGCCGCCGACTCGCTGAACAGCTGAACCGTCGGGTCCTCGCCCGGCAGTGTGACGGTGAACCCGAAACCGCCCTGCAGAGCGGACTCCACCAGGCTCACCGCGAGGCCGCCCTCGCTGATGTCATGGGAGGAACGCATCAGGCGTTCCACGGCCGCGTCGCGGATCACCCTGGCCAGTCCGGTCTCCGCTCGCAGGTCCACGCGCGGCGGCACGCCACCCAGGTGCCCGTTGTGGACGGCGTCGGCCCAGATTGAACCCGACAGCTCCTCCCGGGCAGAACCCAGCAGCCAGATCCCGTCACCGGCCTTCGCGAACCCCGAACGTAGCCGCTTCGTGACGTCGTCGATCACACCCAGCACACCGACGGTCGGGGTGGGCAGGATCGGGGTTCCGCCGGTCTGGTTGTACAGGGAGACGTTGCCGCCCGTGACCGGTATGCCCAATTCCTTGCAGGCGTCCACCAGACCGAGAATGGCCTCGACGAAACTCCACATCACCTCCGGGTCCTCGGGGGAACCGAAGTTCAAGCAGTCGGTGACCGCCACCGGCTCCGCCCCCGTCACGGCGACATTCCGGTACGCCTCGGCCAACGACTGCTGCGCCCCGATGTACGGGTTGAGGTAGGTGAACCGCGAGTTCGCGTCGAGCGCGAGCGCGATGCCCAGCCCCGTTTCCTCGTCGATCCGCAGCATCCCGGCGTCCTCGGGCTGCGCCAGGACGGAGTTCCCGCGCACGTAGCGGTCGTACTGGTTGGTGATCCACGACTTGTCGGCGATGTTGCCGTGTGCCATCACCTTCATCCACGCGGCGCGCACCCCTTCGGGTGAGTTGTCGCGCGGCAGGTTCTCCGCGGCATCCGCGTTGACCTGATCCAGCCACTCCGGGCGGCGGTAGGAGCGACGGTAGGTGGGGCCCTCGTGGGCGACGGTACCGGGATCCACATCGACGATGCAGTGACCGTGCCAGTGGATGATGAGCCGTTCACCGTCGGTGACTTCACCGATGACCGTGGCCGTCACATCCCATTTGCGGCAGATCTCCATGAAACGTTCCACGTGCCTGGGTTCCACCACCGCCATCATGCGTTCCTGCGACTCGCTCATCAGGATTTCCTCGGGCGCGAGGTTCGGGTCACGCAGTGGCACGAGATCGAGGTTGATGGACATGCCACTGTTGCCGGCGGAGGCCAGCTCCGAGGTGGCGCAGGAGATTCCGGCCGCCCCGAAGTCCTGGATGCCGACGATGACGCCGGCCTTGAACAGTTCGAGGGTGCACTCGATGAGCAGCTTCTCCATGAACGGGTCGCCGACCTGAACGCTGGGGCGTTTCGCGGGTCCGGTCTCGTCGAAGGTCTCGGAGGCCAGGATGGATGCCCCGCCGATGCCGTCCCCACCGGTGGCGGCTCCGAAGAGGATCACCTTGTTGCCCACCCCGGAGGCGTGGGCGCGGTGCAGGTCCTCGTGTCGCAGCACCCCGACGCACAGCGCATTGACGAGGGGATTGCCGAGATATGTCCTGTGGAATTGCACCTCGCCGCCGATGTTCGGCAATCCCAGGCAGTTGCCGTAGCCGCCTACACCGGCGACGACACCGGGCAGGACCCGGCGGGTGTCGGCCTCGTCGAGCGGACCGAAACGCAGCGAATCCATCACACCGATGGGCCGGGCCCCCATCGCGAGGATGTCGCGGACGATGCCGCCAACGCCAGTGGCCGCTCCCTGGTAGGGCTCCACGAAGCTCGGGTGGTTGTGGGACTCCGCCTTGAACGTGACGGCATACCCCTGTCCGATGTCGACGACACCGGCGTTCTCGCCGATACCCGCCAGGAGTGGGCCGCGCGGGGTGTCCTGGCTGAGTTCACCGAATTTCTTCAGGTGCACCTTCGAGGATTTGTAGGAGCAGTGCTCCGACCACATCACCGAGTACATCGCCAGTTCGGCGCTGGTGGGGCGGCGGCCGAGGATCTCCCGGATGCGTGTGTACTCGTCATCCTTCACACCGAGCGCCGCGTACGGCTGCTCCAGGTCGGGGGTTTCCAATGCATGAGCCACGGTGTCTGCCACGAGAGCAAATCTATCGGTTGAAACCTCGATTTCGTGGATGCCCCAGCCGCTGCCATCGAGATGATCGATCAGCATTCACCGGAAGCTCGACTGCGTCGGTCCGCTGTCCTATGGTTGTGCCGGATGCCGTCTCGACGCCGAGCCGACGGAAGGAGCCGTCCCGGACATGACCCAGCCAACCCATTCCGAGGAGTTCTGCGAACGCTGTTGGAGCTTCGACCCGCTGGCCGCCATCCGCTGCGACGACGATCCGCCGCTGGACGTCATCACCTCGGGAACCATCTTCTTCGACATCATCTTCGCCGGGCTGCCGCGCATTCCCGAACCGGGCGAGGAGTTGTGGAGCACGGGACTCGGTTCCTGCCCGGGGGGCATCGCGAACCTGGCGACGGCGCTGGCTCGGCTGGGGTTGCGCACGGGCCTGGTGGCGGGTTTCGGCGACGACGCCTACGCGGACTGGATCTGGGAAACCCTCCTGGAGCAGGAGCACATAAACCTGACCACCTCGCCCCGCTACGACGACTTCCACACCTCTTTGACGGTGGCCGTCACCGTCGAGGGGGATCGCGCGATGGTCACTCACGGCCACGAACTGCCGGAGTCGCTGTCCTCCCACATCCTGGCCGCCCCGGCGTCGCGCACCGCGGTGGTCGATCTCGGCGGTGAGACCGACTGGTGGAACGAGTTGAGGTCCCGCGGCACCGTCCTGTTCGCCGACATCGGTTTCGACACCTCCGGTCGCTGGGATCCGGCGGATCTGCGACCGTTGCGGCACTGCCGGGCCTTCACCCCCAACGCCGTGGAGGCCATGGCCTACACCCGGACGGACTCCCCCAACCTGGCGGTGCGCAAACTCGCCGAACGCGTTCCCCTCGCCGTGGTGACCGACGGGATCGGCGGGGCATACGCCATCGACCAGGACACGGGCGAGGAGGAGTGGTGCCCCGCTGTGACGGCGTCGGTCACCGACGCGACGGGCGCCGGGGACGTGTTCGCCTCTGGCCTGGTGCTGGGGTGCCTGGCGGGCTGGCCGCTGGAGCAGCGCCTGAAGTTCGCCTCCCTGACGGCCTCCCTGGCGGTGCAGCAGTTCGGTGGTTCCCTGGCGGCCCCTGGTTGGGGTGACATCGCGGACTGGTGGCGCTGCCTGCGACACAGGGCCACCGGCGGGGATTTGAAGGCCGCGCACATCAGCCGCGACTACGGTTTCCTCGAGGACCTCATCCCCCGCCACCAGGTGCACAGCGTCCGGCGCGCGGAGGCGACCTTCGCCAGCCACTCGGACCTGCCCGACAAACGGAAATGACGCGGGCACCACTGGCACCCCCGACGGGACTCGAACCCGCACTGGGGCGGGTTTAAGCCGCCTGCCTCTACCAGTTGGGCTACGGGGGCCGGATCAGTCCAGCAGCCCCAAGGCTATTGCGTCGAGGATGTCGGTTTCGCTGATACGGATTTTTTTCCCCGGAATCCGGGAAATCGTCTCGTCTAGGATCAACGCCCCGGCCCCGATCACCCCGGCGCGGAGCGGCTGCATGCAGGGTTCCTGCTCTATGAGACCCACCGGGGTGGTCAACCAGTGCTCCGTCACCGCATCGACATCGCCGCGCCCCAGCACCAAGCCGTGTACCGCCTCGCGGGAGTAGCTCTCCAATCCGAGCACCCGGGCACCGACGCTGGTGACGGTGCCCGCCACCCCGACCGCGCCCGCGACGGCCGCGAAATCGATCCCGGAACCGTCCAGCAGCTCACCGACGAACCCCCTGGCGTTTTTCCGCTCCCCCGGGGTCGGGGGATCGGTGTGCAGGAAACGTTCCCGGAGCCGCACCGCACCTACGTTCAGGGAGACCGAGTGGAGGATCGTCCCGGCCCCGTCCACGAGCACCAGCTCGGTGGATCCGCCACCGATGTCAACTACCAGGGTCGGTGAGGCCACATCCAGCGCGCAGAGCGCACCCATGCTGGACAGCCGGGCCTCCTCCTGCCCCGGGATCACGTCCACCTCCACGCCCAGGCGTTCGCGCACCCCGTCGACCAGCAGCCGCCGGTTGGAGACGTCGCGGGCCGCTGAGGTCGCGACGAACCGCACCTTCTCGGCTCCGTGTTCACGGATGATCCGGGCGTATTCCTCACACACGGCGAAGGTCCGGGCCAGCGCGTCGGGATGGAACTCTCCGGTGGCGTCGACCCCCTGCCCGAGTCGCGCCAGCCGCACCTCACGCACCAGCTCGACGGGGGCCTTACGGCTGCCCGACAACACGAGCAGGCGAATGGAATTGGTTCCGCAGTCAATGGCGGCCACCCTCATGCCTGCTCCTCGCAGCATTCGTCGCCGATCCGTTCCCGAACCAGGGCCAGGGCCTCGTCGCCGAGGGGATTCACCCCCGGGCCCGCGGCCAGCGCGTGTCCCACGAGAACGTGTAGGCATTTCACCCGGGTCGGCATCCCACCCGCCGAGATGCCCTCGATCTCCGGCACGACGCCGAGGGCTGTACGGTCGGCGAGATAGGCCTCGTGGGCCGCCCGGTACCGTGCTGCGAGGTTCTCGTCCTCACCGAGCCGCCGCGTCATCTCCGCCATCAGCCCGGAGGCCTCCAGCGATGAACAGGCAGCAACGTAGCGCGGATTGGTCAAGTAGTAGACGGTCGGGAAAGGGGTGCCGTTGTCGAGTCTGGGAAGGGTTTTGATGACCCCGGGACGCCCGCAGGGGCAACGCCACGCCACTGCGACCACCCCCCGCGGGGGGCGTCCCAGCTGCTCCTCTATCACCTCAAGATCAGCGGCGCTCGGGGCATCCCCCGCCGGTTCCGGGGCGCGCCCGGTGTCGGTGTTCAAGAACTCTCACTTCTCCTCTGCAGGCGCGTCGGCAACTCCCACCGATCCCCACATCTGCTGCCACCACATGCCGGTGCTGGGTTTGCTAGGGGCCAGGACCGTGGAGTCGCCGCCGATGGGTTTGCCGTCGGCACCGATCACCCGATACCCGGTTTCCCCCGGCACCACCCAGCCGAGCCTGGTCCTGGCCTCCGCCTTCACGAAGGCGGGGTCCTTCCAACGGGCCAGTTGGTCGTCGAGGGTGGCGATCTCCCGCTTGGTCTGGTCGATCTGCTGTTGCAGCTGCGCCATTTCCTTCGCCTGGGCGAAGTAGACGCGCAGGCTCTGGGCGAGGGTGACGGCCAGGGCGGCCATCACCACACCCAGGATCAGCAGCCGCCAGGTCATCCCGAGGGCGCGTTCGGAGGAGGAGACGCGCGGCCGTTCTTCGGCGGCCTGGGCCACGGCCTCCGCGTCGAGGGGACGGGTGCGGGGCCGTCCGCTGGAAACTCGCTCTCCCGGACGCGCAGCGGTCCGGGACCGTGGCGAACCACGTCCCGGACCGCTGCCCGCGGGCTTGTTCCTGGGGTTACTGGGCATACACCCAGTGTGACCGATTCGTGGCGCGCATCAGCCCTTGAAACGCGGGAACGCGGAACGACCGGCGTAGACGGCGGCGTCGTCCAGGTTCTGCTCGATGCGCATCAGCTGGTTGTACTTCGCGACGCGGTCGGTGCGTGCCGGGGCGCCGGACTTGATCTGGCCGCAGCCGAGGGCGACCGCGAGATCGGCGATGGTGACGTCCTCGGTTTCACCGGAACGGTGCGACATCATGGTGCGGTACCCGGCGCGGTGGGCAAGTTCAACGGCATCGATGGTCTCCGACAGCGAACCGATCTGGTTGACCTTGACCAGCAGGGCGTTGGCGACACCGGAGTCGATGCCGCGGCCGAGCCGTTCGACGTTGGTCACGAACAGGTCATCGCCGACCAGCTGCACCTTGTCGCCGAGGCGCTCGGTCATGGCCTTCCAGCCGTCCCAGTCCTCCTCGTTCAGCGGGTCCTCGATGGAGACCAGCGGGTAGGCATCCACCAGTTCGGCGTAGTAGCCGATCATCTCCTCGGAGGTCTTCTTCGCACCCTCGAACTTGTAGACCCCGTTCTCGTAAAACTCGGAGGCGGCGACGTCGAGGGCCAGGGCGACCTGCTTGCCGGGTTCGTAGCCGGCCTCCTTGATGGCCTCGACGATCAGGTCGAGGGCCTCACGGTTGGAGTCGAGGTTCGGGGCGAAACCGCCCTCGTCGCCCAGGCCGGTGGACAGGCCACGGTCGTTCAGCACCTTCTTGAGAGCGTGGTAGACACCGGCACCCATCTCGACGGCCTCGGCGAACGACTCGGCGCCGATGGGGGCGATCATGAACTCCTGGATGTCGACATTGGAGTCGGCGTGCGAACCACCGTTCAGGATGTTCATCATGGGGACGGGCAGGATGTGGGCGTTGGGACCGCCGACGTACTGGTACAGCGGGAGCTCCGCCTCCTCCGCGGCGGCGTGGGCGACGGCCAGGGAGACACCGAGGATGGCGTTGGCCCCGAGCTTGGCCTTGTTCGGGGTCCCGTCGAGCTCGATCATGGCGAGGTCGACGGCGCGCTGCTCGTTGGCCTCGAAACCGAGAATGTCCTCGCTGATGATGTCGAGCACGTTCTTGACGGCGGTCTGCACTCCCTTGCCACCGTAGCGTTCGCCGCCGTCACGCAGCTCGACGGCCTCGAAGGCACCCGTTGAGGCGCCGGAGGGGACGATGGCGCGACCTTCCGCTCCGGTGTCGAGGGTCACCTCGACCTCGACGGTGGGGTTGCCGCGGGAGTCGAGGACCTCGCGGGCGTCGATGAACTCAATGATTGCCATGGGTCTTGCCCTTCCTTGAAATGAAGACCATAGGATGTCCTTCCCCGTCCAGCCTATCCAACGCCCGCACAGGGGTCACCCCCCAAATCGCCATTCACGGGCGTTGGGAAACCCGGTCACCGGCGTTTGGACACCTGGGCCACGAGTTCGCGGCTGCACCCGATCACCTTCGCCAGGGCACCGTAGGACCAGCGTTCGGAATCCTCGTCGCGCAGCTGCCGGATCAGCCGGTCCCGTTCGGCCCTCAGCTGGGCGGCGCGGCGTTCCGCCTCCGCCGCCTGCTCGTGAAGCTCCCGTGCCCTCGCGGCCCTCAGGTCCGAGACTCCCCCCGAACGCCGGGTGGCGGCCCCGCCCGCGCCCTTCAGCGCGGCGTTGCCGCCACCTGGTGATTTGTTCCTAGAAGCCACGCGAGAACTCCGAGATCAGGTTGGGCACCGCGTGGTCGAATCCGGCGACGTCCAGCATCCCGGCGTCGTCCGGGTCGGCGATGCTGAACCCGGTGGAGGTCATGCCCACCACCACCAGTTTCGCCGGGATACCAGTTTCCCTGCGGTACCTCACCAGTGCCTGGTGCGGGTGGATTCTTCCGCACCAGGTCTCGTTGTCGGTGTAGACCACGAAGGTGTCCACCTCCAGCCGGCGCTTCAGCGCGTGGAGCATCGGCTGCGCGCAGTCGGTGCCGCCGAACGGTAGGTTCCCGATCCTGTGCAGCGCGTCGTCAAGACGCTGCCTCGGCGACAGGTCGAGGGGCACCAGCCCGCTGGTGAAACCGACGACCGCCGAGACGGGTTCGGTGGCCAGCTGCACCAGCGCCAGGGCAGCGGAGGCCTCGCGTGCGGTTATCGGCAGGCCCGCGATGTGGCTGCACATCGAGCCGGAGACGTCCAGGGCGAGCATCGTGCGTTTCCCTGACGGCGTCACCGCACCGAAGGCCGCGTAGAACGCGGCGTCGAGGGCGTCAATCACCTTGGTGCTCGGCTGCCAGGTGGAGCTGCCCCGCGTCGAACGCCCGGAGGCGTAGGTGCGGCCCGCGACCAGCACGTTCACCGGGTGGACACGCGCCCTGCGGAGCCGGTCGGGGTCGGTGAGCTGGGCGCACACCTGTTCGGTGCGGGCGCTCAGGTCGTCCAGGAGGCCCAGCCCCGTGAGTCGCGGGAGCTGGCGCATCAGCGCGGTCTGCGGGATTCCGGCGTCGAGGAGCGCCTCCCAGACCTCCGGTTCACGCAGCGCGGCATCCGGCAGCATCTCCCAGGCCAGCCGGTGTTCGCGCACCAGAGCGACCCAGGCGGCGACCGTCGTCGCCTCCTGCGCGGCCAGGAAGGCGCGCACCAGTTCAGGGGTGTCCTCGCCGAGCGAGCCACGGACGATCCACTCGAACAGGGCACGCAGTTCGGGAACGGTGGTGACCGGGTGCGACAGGCGCAGCAGGTCGCGGTGCGTCCAGCCGCTGCGCTGGCGATACTTGACCGCTTGGTGGGCCAGGTCGTCGGCCCGCCTGCCCGTGTACCAGTTCCCGACCGCCCGGCGCAGCCCGCGGCCCCAGCCGCGGAACTGCTGCACGTAGTCAGCGAAGGTGAACAGGTGCGTCCCCGTGCGCGCCACCTTGGGCAGCGCGGCCAGCGCCAGCGGCGCGCTCGCAGGCACGGATGCCGCGTAGGCCAGCGCGAACAGCACCGGGTTCTGCCTGGGTGCGGCTCCCCGGACGGAGACGTCGACGATGGTTGCGACGAGGGTCTCCGGCTCGGAGGCGGCCATGCGCTTGAGGACTTCGACGTTGTCGATGGCGAGTTCCTTGGCCGAGGCGTAGTAGGTGCCTGCGTCGACCCCGAGTGTCAGGAAACGGCGCAGACGTGCCGCGTCGTCCAGCTGGAAGGTGTGGCCACCGGCCGAGTTCTGGACCTGCCGTTCGTCTGCGGGTTTGCTCTGCGGTGTGCTCCGCAGGTTAATCTCACGCAATACGTCCATGGTGTTGCCTCCCTTCCTGTTCGTGTTCGCAACCATGGGTTCCTGAAAGCCCGGGTGGGCGTGGTGTCGGACACCGGAAACGTCAGGCGCTCTGGCCGGTTGAGCTACACCCGCCAAGGGTGACGGGACTCGAACCCGCAACCTCCTGATCCCTGATAACCGATCCCCTGCGGCCCACCCGGGGGTTCCTTCAGCGGCCCGGGCGGGCATGTCATGAGCACCGGCAGTTCGGTCTGCCTAGCTGGCAGCCGTTTCACGGAACAGGTGATAACCGATGCCTTCCGGCCCGCCCGGGCCGGGATTCAGGTGCGCGAGGCCCGCCCGGGCATGGGGGTAATGCCCGGATCACGCGTTCGGGAAACCGAACGCGAACCGCCTGGCGGCGGTCTTGAGGATTTGAACCTCGGCAGGGGGAAAGGCCTGCATTTCCAACTCGATAACCGAGCACATTCGGCCCGGGCGGTTCTCGCGCTGTGAAGTTTTGTTTCCGCGGACCCCTCGGCCCGTCAACTGTGTAACACAGTACACACCTTGCGCCGGGTGCGCAACCCGGGATCCGGTGAGCCGGGAATCATGCCGTCCCTGCGGGTCCCTCGGCCTGACGGATACGTTCCTCCAGACCCCGCAGGGCCTCCCTGACGGCCGCGTCGGCGTCGACCCCGCTGGCCTGGGCGCGGGCGACGAGGGCCTGGATCCGTTCCCCCACGTCCTCGGCGGTCACGGGTTCGCTGGGAAACCCGACCGGCACCTCGTGCGACCGGGCGCGCGCGATCACTTTCTGGGTGCGCGCCAGGGAGCTCATGGACCGGGCGATTCCGTCCAGCGACGAGGTCCGTCCCTTCTCCTGGCGTTTGCGGCGTTCCCAGACCCCGCGCAGGTCCTCGGGCACCTCGCCGTCACCGAAGACGTGGGGGTGGCGGCGGATCAGTTTGTCCGCGATGCCGCGGGCGACGTCGTCGATGGTGAACCGCCCCTCGTTCTCCGCGATCCTGGCGTGGAAGTACACCTGGAGCAGCAGGTCGCCGAGTTCCTCACGCAGGTCGTCATCGGTGCCACCCTCCACCGCGTCGACCACCTCGCAGGTTTCCTCGACGAGGTGGGTCAGCAGCGAGGAGTGCGTCTGCTCCCTATCCCAAGGGCATTCGATGCGCAGCCGTGCCATCACCTCGTTGAGACGGATCAGCTGTTCGCCAACCTCCGACATCAGCTCTTCGTCTCGACCGAGATGGAGCCGCCACGGCGATCAATCCCGCGCGGACTCCAGGCCCCGTAGCGCGGATTGATCTCCACACGCGGCAGTTCCTGCAAAACGGCCTCCACGTCAACGGAGGCCTGCAGGTACCTCATCTTCAGCTCACCCTCGACGACCTTCTGGCAGGGGGTCCCGAAGGCCTGGGAAGCATCCGGGTCGGCCTCCATGGCAGCACGGAGCTTCGCCGCGTCGATGGTCCGCCCGAGTTTCGGGGATACTTCATCCGCGATTTCCCCGAGTATCAGGGGGAACAACACGTCCAGCCGCTTGATCTGGGGATTGATCTTCCGGCACGAGTTCACGGCCTCGGTGACCTCGGCCTCCGAAATGACCTTGTCGCCCACGATCGCTGCGGTCGACGGGCTGTGTGCACAGCCGGCGAGGGCGGCGACCGCAACGAGCGGAACTGCGATGCGGGCGGCGGGTTTCATGGACGATCCTCCTGAAGACGGCTTTGCCACGAAGCATACCCACGAGCGGCGGGCCGGACCCGGAGCGATGCCGACACGGAACCGCCCCGGCGGTCACACCCGCCGGGGCGGTCGGGGCCTCAGCCGATCACCCTGTCCAGCAGCGACATCGCCCAGGCGACCGCGTCGCCGTCGGGTTTGGGCACCAGCAGCTGAGCGGTCGCCTGCTTGTACACCGACCCTGGGTAGAGGCGTTGCAGCCGCACCTTACGCGACTCGGGAAGGTTCACCGGTTCGATCCGGACGTTCTTCCCCTGCGCGACGATGTCGACCACACCCAGTTCCCGGGCGCGGTTGCGCAGCACCGCGACCGCGAGAAGCTGTTCGACGGGCAGCGGCGGTTCGCCGTAGCGGTCGGCCAGTTCGGAACGCACCGCCTCGACGTCGCCGGCCGACCGGATCTCCGCGATCTGCTTGTACATCTCCAGCCGCAACCGCTCGGAGGGGACGTACTCGTCGGGCAGGTGGGCGTCGACGGGCAGTTCGATGCGCAGCGCCGGTTCCGGGGTGGTGTCCTCGCCGCGGTACTGGGCCACGGCCTCCCCCACCAGCCGCAGGTACATGTCGAAACCGACGTCGGCGATGTGCCCGGACTGTTCCCCGCCGAGGAGGTTTCCGGCGCCGCGCAGCTCCAGGTCGCGCATGGCGATGGACATACCAGCACCCAGGTCGGTGTGGGAGGCCATCGTCGTGAGGCGTTCGTGGGCGGTCTGGGTGAGGGTTTTGTCCGCCGGGTACAGGAAGTAGGCGTAGCCGCGTTCCGAGGAGCGCCCCACCCGGCCTCTGAGCTGGTGCAGCTGCGAGAGCCCGAGCACGTCGGCACGGTCGATGATGAGTGTGTTTGCGGTCTGGATGTTCAGACCCGCCTCGACGATGGTGGTGCACACCAGCACGTCGGCGCGGCGCTCCCAGAAGTCGAGCATCACCTGTTCCAGTTTCGATTCCCCCATCTGGCCGTGGGCGGTGACCACGCGGGCCTCCGGCACCAGGTCGCGCAGCTCGGCGGCCACCTTGTCGATGCTCTCGACGCGGTTGTGGACGAAGAACACCTGCCCCTCCCGCGCCAGTTCGCGCCGGATGGCGGCCCGCACCTGTCCCTTGTCGTAGGGGCCGACGAGGGTGAGCACGGGGTGGCGTTCCTCGGGTGGGGTGGCGATCACACTCATCTCCCGGATGCCGGTGATCGCGATCTCCAGGGTGCGCGGGATGGGGGTGGCCGACATCGACAGCACGTCGACGTTGACCCGCAGCTCCTTGAGGCGTTCCTTGTGTTCGACGCCGAATCGCTGCTCCTCGTCGATGATCACCAGCCCGAGGTCCTTGAACGCGACCTCCTTGGCCAGCAGCCGGTGGGTGCCGATCACGAGGTCGACGCGGCCGCTGGCGAGACCCTCGAGGATCTTCCTCGATTCGGCCTCGCCCTGGAACCGGCTCAGCTGCGCCATGTGGACGGGGAAACCCGCGAACCGGGAGGCGAAGGTCTGGTGGTGCTGGCTGACGAGCAGGGTGGTGGGCACCAGCACCGCCACCTGTTTGCCGTCCTGGATGGCCTTGAAGGCGGCCCTGACCGCGATCTCGGTCTTGCCGAACCCGACGTCACCGCAGATCAGGCGGTCCATGGGGACCACCTTCTCCATGTCGGCCTTGACCTCCTGGATCGCCGCCAGCTGGTCCGGGGTCTCGACGAAACTGAAGGCGTCCTCCAGTTCCCGCTGCCAGGGCGTGTCGGGTCCGAAGGCGTGGCCCTTGGTGGCCTGCCTGGCGGCGTAGAGCTTGATGAGTTCGGCAGAGATCTCCTTGACGGCCTTGCGTGCCCTGGATTTGCGTTTCGCCCAGTCGGCGCCACCCATCTTGTCCAGGGCGGGGGTCTCGGAGCCGACGTAGCGGGTCAGCTGGTCGAGCTGGTCCATTGGCACGAACAGCCGGTCGCCGGGCTGGCCGCGTTTGCTGGCGGCGTACTCGATGACGAGGTAGTCGCGGACCGCGCCCTGGACGGTGCGCTGCACCAACTCCACGAACCGCCCGACCCCGTGGACCTCGTGAACGATCGGGTCACCTGCCTTGAGTTCGAGGGGCTGGATGGTGTTTCGGCGGCGCGACGGCAGTTTCCGCTGGCCGCGTTCCGCGCTCTGCTGGCCCGACAGTTCGGCGGCGGTCAGCAGTTCGAGTTTCGCGGTTCCCGCGCGCCAGCCGCGCCGGAAGGGCCCGACGATCACGTGCGCACTCCCGGCCTCGGGTTCGGTTTCGAGTCCGGAGACCCGCGCAGTGATGTCGTGTTCGGCCAGTAGTTCGGTCATGCGGTTTGCCAGGCCCTTGCCCTCTACGCCGATCAGGAGCCGCCAGCCGTCGCGGAGCCGGGCCTGGATGTGGGCGACGGCGGCGTCCACGTCGCCGCGGAAATCGTCGGTGGGGGTGATCCCGAGCCGCCGGGAGTGCACGGAACCGGCGTCGAGGTTCGCATCGGGCGCCTCCTCCGCGGTGAACGGGCTGAGGCTCCACCACTTGTGCCCCAGCGCCATGGTGCGTTCCCGGACCTCGCCGAGGGCCCGGTAGGAGGAGGCGCCCAGGTCGATGGGTGAGGTACCGCCGCTGGCCGCGGCCGCCCAGCTGGCGTTCAGGAACTCCTCGCTGGTGGCGACCAGCTCGACGGCGCGGGCGCGCACCAGTTCGGGGGCGGCCACCAGCACCAAGGAGCGCGGCGGCAGCACGTCGGTCAGCATTTCCAGGCCGTCCACCAGGACAGGGATGAGGGCCTCCATGCCTTCGACGGCGTGCCCCTCGGCCAGACGGGAGAGCATGTCGGACAGCTGCGGGTGTTCGAGTTGGAGGGCCGCGGCGCGGCGCCTGACGGCGTCGGTTAGCAGCAACTCCCGGCAGGGTTCGGCCGTGACCCGCTGCAGCTGCTCGCCGGTGGAGCGCTGGTCGGCCACCGAGAAGGGCCGGATCTCGGTCACCTCGTCGCCGAAGAAGTCGATGCGCACGGGTTGTTCGGCGGTGGGCGGGAAGACGTCGACGATGCCGCCGCGCACCGCGAACTCGCCGCGCCGCTCCACCAGGTCGACGCGGTTGTAGGCGGCGTCCACCAGCGATGTCAGCAGGTCGGTGAGGTCGCGTTCCCGGCCGGCCTCGACGGTGACGGGTCGCATTGATGCCAGGTTCTTGACCTGCGGTTGGAGCAGGGCCCGCACGGGTGCGACCACCACCCGCGGTGGCGCATCGGATACGAGCCGCCGCAGCACCGCCAGGCGTCTGCCGACGGTGTCGGCGCGGGGCGAGAGGCGTTCGTGGGGCAGGGTTTCCCAGGCCGGGTAGTAGGCGACGGCGTCCTCCCTCAGCAGCCCGGAGATTTCGGCCGCGATGGCCTCGGCCTCCCGGAAGGTGGAGGTGACCAGCAATATCGTGCGCCCGGACTCGGATGCGAGCATCGCCGTCGCGGTGGCGAAGAAGGAGGTGGCGCAGGTGATATCGCGCGCCTCGGCGCCCACCACCTGGGAGTCGCGCAGGGTGGCCCGGACGGCCGGGTCTGCCTCGAGGGCGGGAAGAAGTCCGGGAAATCTCACCGGGTCATCTTGTCACGAATGCCCCGGAATCCCGATCCTCTTCGATGCCATGACGTGCTACACAACACCATTAACCTCAACGCATGAGGATGACCGTGACCATTGCCGATGACGTCCGCGCCGAGATGGAGAGGATGCGCGCCGAGCAGGGTATCGGTCCGAGCGAGGCGCTGAACACCTTGGCCCGCAGGGGCATGATGCGCTCTTCCGCGTCTCCCATCACCCTCCCGGCGCCGGTCGCGATGGGGGCTCGCTTCGACCTCACCAGCATCGGCGAGGTTCTGGAGATTCTCGATTCGCAGGAGCCCGGGTCGTGATCGTCGATGCCGATGTGCTCCACGCCACCGATGAGGAAACGTCCCGGCGGTTTCGCCCTGTTTCCTGAGGTGGCGTGGGTAAATCCTCTCAGAGCGTGATGGCGCCCGGAGGTTCCGCATCCTGCGTCTTCAGTTGTTGAAGCGGTTCTGTGCCGCGACGAGGCCCTCCGTCACCAGGGTTTCGACCGCGTCGGCCGCTACCGCGGCGTCGAGCCGCATGGCGTCCAGGTCCGCTAGGCGCATCCGGGAGAGCACGTAGTCGGCGGCTGGTTGGCGTCCCGGGGGGCGGCCGATGCCCACCCGAACGCGGTGGAAGTCGCCGGTGCCGAGGTGGGCGCGGATGGATTTGAGTCCGTTGTGGCCGTTGTCGCCACCGCCGAGTTTGAGGCGCAGGCGGGTTGGTTCCAGGTCGAGTTCGTCGTGGATGACGATCACGTCGGCGGGGGGGATCTTGTGGAACCTGGCGACGGCGGCGACCGCGATCCCCGAGTCGTTCATGTAGGTGGTTGGTTTCACCAGCACCAGCCGGTGTTCGCCGGGGAGCTGTCCCGTGGCGACCTCGGCCCGTTGTCCGCGGGCGATGCTGAACCGCGCCCCGAGGCGGGAGGCCAGGTCGTCGACCGCCCAGAACCCGACGTTGTGCCGGGTCGGGGCGTAGGCCGGGCCCGGGTTCCCGAGCCCGGCCACGAGATGAACCGAGGGACTCACTCGCCCTTGACCGGCATCAGGTCGACGTGTTCCAGGAAACCGGTGATCGGGTCGCGCTGCACCTGCTTCGGGGCGACCACCACGGCATCGGCGCCATCGATGCTGATCTCGAAGGTGACCCCGGGTTCGCGCAGCAGCAGGAAGGTTTCCTGGCCGGGCAGGGAGATGTGGACAGGTTCGATGCCGGGCCCGTAGATGACGGCGGGTACGCGTTCGGCGCGACGCAGCTTGCGGGCCGCGCCCTTGCCGAACTCGGTGCGGGCGGCGGCTTCCAGCTTGTGGGTGGCCATTTCTACCTCCTGAGGTGTGGATCGGGATGCACGCCTGCAGGGGTTGCTAGTCGATAACGGACATCGGGTCCCTCGCCAGGCAGCTCGCACAGCCTACCCCAGGTCCGGCAGCACTCCAGAACACGAACCCCGTACCGGCCAGCCAGAACCCAACCCCAAGACCCCAGACAAAGTCACCACGGTTTCGACACGACCAACTCGCAGACGCTCGCAGGCCGGCTCAACCAACTTCAAGAAGAACAAAGCCGGTTGAGCCAGCACGTGAGCGAAGCGAACGGCTGAGTCGAAACCACTACTGGCACCCGGTGAGTAGAACCCGCCCCCAAGACCCCAGACAAAGTCACCACGGTTTCGACACGACCCACTCGCAGACGCTCGCAGGCCGGCTCAACCAACTTCAAGAAGAACACAGCCGGTTGAGCCAGCACGTGAGCGAAGCGAACGGCTGAGTCGAAACCACCCCGCTACCGGTCGGCAAACCCGACCACAAGACCCCGAACACCCCCACCATGGTTTCGACACGACCCACTCGCAGAGCGAGCAGATCGACTCAACCGGCTTTGAGAATGCGGTGCTTCGAGATCGACCGTTCGCCGGGGTGGGGCGGCTCGCAAGTGTTTGGTTCGCGACGCGGAGAAGTTACACTTTCAACGACCCCCCAGGTTTTCACGGGTCCTTCAACAGCTTCTCCACAGATTCGCCGCAAGGATGTACCGGTATGACCTCACCCCAACCGCTTTCGCGCGCCGCGCAGCGGGCCCCCGCCCAGCCGCGCGGGCGGCGCCTGCGTCTCTGGCGCGCCCTGCTGGCCGGGTCGGCCTGGGTGAGCGTGGCTTTCTCGGTAGTTCTCCACCTGATCGATGGCGCCGGGCAGCGGATCACCGGCCTCACCGGACTGCTGGGCGTGCTCGGGGCCATGGCCGGGCTGATCGCGATGAACTCGATGTTGTTCATGCTGCTGCTGGCCGCCCGGGTTCCCGTGATCGACCGGGTGCTGGGGAGGGTCAGGGCCATCCGGTGGCACCGGCTGTTGGGGAGGGTCACCGTGCTTGGGGTGCTGACCCACGTCGCCCTGATCCTCACCGGGACCGGATGGACCAATCGCGACGACCTCACCGGTGCCGTCGGTTCGCTGTGGACGGGGAACCTACCGCTGGTCTTCGCCTCCGCTGCCCTGCTGTTGTTGACGACGATCGCATCGGTGTTTGCGGTGTGCCGCGGACTGCGCCGCGAGATTCGGCACCTCCTCAACATCCTCTCCTACGTCGCCGTGCTCCTGGCGATCCCCCACATGCTCCGCCTCGACCCGGTTTTCCTGCCCAGCAGGGCACAGCGCATCTACTGGGGCGTCCTGTTGGTCTCCGTCGGCGCCTGCCTGCTCTGGTACCGGATCCTGAGTCCGCTCCTCCGTTCCTGGAGGCATCGGTTGAAGCTGGTGAACACCGTGCACCTGACCCCCGATCTCCTTCACCTGGAGTTCAGCGGCAGGCACCTCGACAAGCTGGAGACCCGGGGCGGTCAGTACTTCACCTGGCGCCTGCTCACCCCTCAGCTGTGGACCCGGACCCACCGGTTCTTCCTGTCCGCGGCACCGACGAGGGATCGGTTGCGCATCACCGTCAGGGTCACCGATGAGCACACGGCGGAACTGGCTGCCGCCCGGCCCGGCACGAGGGTCATCTTCGCCGGTCCCTACGGCGCCTTCACCGACGCCTCCCGGACCCGGAACGGCCTGGTGCTGATCGGAGCCGGGACCGATCTCGCACCGATCCGGTCGCTGCTGGAGGTCACCACGGCGCACCCGGCGGACACCGTCGTGATTCTCCGAGCATCCGGACCTGAGAACCTGGTTCTCCTCGACGAGCTCCGGGAGTTGTGTGACGATCGCGGCATCGCCCTGCACCTGATGACCGGGCCGTGCCACGAGGACCACTGGGTGAGTCTCGGATATGCCGGCCACGATCTCGCGACGCTGGCACCAGACCTCGAGGACTCGGACGTGTTCGTGTGCGGTCCGGGTGGGTTCGTCGATTCCGTCCTGGCAGAGGCCCGCGGCCTAGGGGTTTCTCCCGAGCAGTGCCACGAGGAGAGACTCACCCTGTGAAAGCCGACCCCGGCTGCTTCATGGCAGGAAACTCGCCGGCCTGAGCGACCAAAACCACAGACTCCCAGGGCTCAGGAGGCTGCGACCTCCAGCGCCTTCGTGACGAGGTCCACCGGCCCGGTCTGCCAGACGGGGACCATGCGCATGGCCGCCACCCGCCAGTTTCCCTCACACTTGTGGAGCCGGAAGTGGTAGTCGCCTCCGAGTGTCCAGGTCTCATCCTGGAACTGGTGGGTGGCGATGAAGGATGCGGTCGCCGTCGCTTCCTCATCCGCGATCTCCACCATGTGGTTGGCGACGAGGTGCTGATGGGCGTCGAGGGCCTCGAAAGCGGGGCGCCAACCGTCGACCACCTCACCGGGGGCGCAGATCCGAGGTTCCCCGCCGAGGGTAGCGGTATAGTCCAGCAGCACCTGGCCCGCGAAGGTGCGGCGCAGACCCTCCCAATCATGATGGTCAGTGGCCCAGAACAGCTTCGTCAGTGTGGTGACGATCTCGTTTCCATCATTCATCACGCATGTTCCTCACAAGGTGTTACGGAAGTGGGAGACGGCCCGCTCGAGGCTGACGGCCACCTGGGCGGGTTGGTCGTAGAAGTCAAGCTGTCCACCTTCGATCCAGGTCAGTTCCGACGGGCCTTGCAGCTGCTCGTGGAACAGTTCCGCTCCATCAGGTACGGCAGCGGCCCGGGAGTGGATCGACTGCACCGGGATGTCGATCCGGGATGCGGAACTGATGGCGTCGAAGGTCAGCCATGGTTCCCATGACATGACCGCCAGCTGCGCGTCCCATTCGGGAATGGCGCCGCGCTCCGGATCCAAGTAGTAGTCGTAGGGGCCGAACATGGCAGCCGCAGGGTTGGTGGTGGAGACCGCCGGGATGAATTCCTGCACCCCGTCGGTCTCGTAGGCGATCCGGGCGCGACGCGAGGCGGCGATCCGCTCCGCCACTCCCTCCGGACCGCCGTAATAGGGCGCCACCAGTTCAGGGGTGTGCAGCCAGGGGGCGATCATCACCAGCGATCTGACCCGCGGGTCGGTGGCGGCGTTGGCCGCCTGGTAGCCACTGGATGCGCACACCCCGACAGCCCCGATCCGGTCCGGATCCACATCGCCGCGGCCGGTCAGATGGGTGATGGCGGCGTTGATGTCGGCGATCTTGCGTTCGGGGTTCTCCCAGTCGCGTGGCTGACCCTGGCTCTGCCCGAATCCCCGGAAGTCGAACGTCAGACTACTGATCCCCGCGGCCGCGAGCCGTCGAGCGTAGAAGTCGGCCTGCTGTTCCTTGCTGGTGGTCCAGGAGCCGGTCACGACGACAACCGCCCCGTCGAAGGGTTCGGATGTTTCAACGGGGCGGTGTAGGTCGCCCACCAGGACATCGTCGCCGGAGGCGAACCGAACCCGGTTCGTGGTGTAGATGGTCATGAACGCATTCTGCGTTGGCCTTCGGAGGTCTTCCAATACTTCTTCGCATGCCCGTTCGCTATGAAAGGGCCCCATCGGCTCGCACTGCCCGGAGAGCCTCGGTGGTCACGTCACGGTCGTCGCCCGCCCTCCTGACGAGGGCCAAGCGCGCGGGCGGAAGGTCCGGGACGGGTATGAACACGACTCCCGGATGTGCGTGTACGACGGAATTTCCCAGCGAGAGCAGCACTGCCCCCAGGCCAGCAGCCACGGCCTCGAGCGCTTCGTCGGGGGTGTGCGCCACCAATGCGACCGGAGCGGGTTCGCGGCGGGCATGGCCGGCCAGCCAGAAGTCTCGTAGGTCGCCGGCCTGCTCCGGCAGGGCGATGAGCGGCAGGGTTACGATCTCCGCGAAACCCAGCGATGATCTGTCCGCCAACTCGTGTCCTTCGGGGACCGCCAGCACGATCGGTTCCTCCGCGACCACCACATGCTCCATGTCATCGGCGACCACGACGGGCAACCACACAAAACCGATGTCGGTCTGTCCGGACCGCACACCCGCAGACGGGTCCTCCCAGGAGATCTGACGCAGTTCGATCCGCCACCCGGGACAGAACTGGCCCAGCCGATTGATGAGACGCCGTACCAGACCACGCCCGATTCCAGTCTGCTGCCCCACGAGCAGAACCGATCGCGACTCCGAGTCGAGACGAAGCATCTCCCCGTGGCACAGCGCCCAGTCAGCCAGCATCCGCCGAGCGTGCTCCAGTAGAACCTCTCCGGCCGGGGTTGGCCGAACGTGCCGGGGCTCGCGTTCGAGGAGCCGGACACGCAGGTCGCGTTCCAGTTTCGCCACCTGCCGCGAGAGCACCGGCTGCGACACGAACAGGCGCTCCGCGGCCCGGCTGAACCCACCTTCCTCCACGACCGCGACGAAATAACGCAGATCCCGGCTGTGGAAGTCCATTCCCCGCGCTCCAAAACCTAAAGGGGCCACGGGCGTCGGTCAGATGCTCTCCGGCGGGGTCACCCGCGCCCCGAGATCATTTATGAACTCCACCTGCGGGCCCTGTTTTGTGACCATGAAGGAGGTCATGGACGCCGGCGCGAGGTTGAGGCGCCGCGCGGGGAGCAGGTCGATCCCGAGCACCAGCGAGATGCAACTCATGATCGGACCCCAGTGGGTGACCACCACCGTGGTGCCGCTGAATCCCATGAATTTCTCGAATGCGGGACGCACCCGGGTGTGCAGGTCGACGTGGGATTCGCCGCCGGGCACCCGGAAGGTCTCGTCACCCCAGAACCGGAGGAGTTCGTCGGGTTTCTCGCCGCGCAGTTCGTCGCCGGTGAGGCCGTCCCACTCCCCGAAGGCAAGTTCGTCCCAGACCCGTCTGGGGGTGACCCCGGTCCCGAACAACTCGGCCACGGGAGCGGCGGTTTCCTTGGCGCGTCTCAGGGACGACGACACCACGCGCACCTCCGGCGCGTCCCCGATGAAGGCCCCGACGCGGGCTGCGAGGTCACGGGCCTGGGCGTGCCCCTCGGCGTTGAGCGCCGGGTCGGCTCCGCCGCGCCCGTCCCACCGACCAGAAGCGGTGAAATCGGTGACACCATGCCTGCAAAGAACAACGCGACTTCCAGTCAGCAGCATGAACAGAAGGCTAGTGGCCGCGGCGCCCTGCTGCCAGCAGCCGCTCCGACAGATGGAATGGTCGGCCAGTCGCGAAACGCGCAAGGGCACAATGCCCCCATGGACCTGCCCGGTTTCACACGCGCCTCCCGCGACTGGTTCCGTCGCCCCGTCCTGGAGCTCGCACCGCTGCTGCTCGGCTGTGCGCTGGCCCGGACCACCGGTGACGGCACCGTCGCGGTCCGCATCACGGAGGTGGAGGCCTACGCCGGGACCGTCGACCCCGGGTCGCACGCCTTCCGGGGCCGCACCGCCCGCAACGCCACCATGTTCGGGGAACCCGGGCACCTGTACTGCTATTTCAGTTACGGGATGCACCACAACCTCAACGTGGTGTGCGATGAGGAGGGCGTCCCGACCGGTTGCCTGCTGCGAGCGGGCGAGATCATCGAGGGCGCGGCCCTGGCGCGCAGCCGGCGAGCGGCGAGGCCCCGTTCGACTCCCCTGCCAGAGCATCACCTGGCCCGCGGCCCCGGAAACCTGGGGCAGGCGCTCGGGTCGTCGCGCGAAACCGACGGCGCCGACCTGATGGGCGAGGAATGGTCGTGGTGGCTGCCCGATGATCCGCCCGGTGAGTGGTCGACGGGTCCCCGGGTGGGGGTTTCGGGCCCGGGCGGTGACGGCGAACGCCACCCGTGGCGTTTCTGGCTGCCCGGCGAACCCAGCGTCTCCGCCTACCGCCCGGGAACCTCCGGACGTCGTTCCGGCTGAAGTCAGTGGTCCTGTCGTTGGTAGACACGGATGGCCACCAGCAGCGACACCGCCCAGGCCACCAAACCGGCGACCAGCAGCAGCCACGGCCACCCCGCCAGGACCCACCCGGGCAGCGGGGACATCAGCTGTCCCAGCAGGTAGATCCCCACGCTCGCGACCACCGCGACAACGACCAACACGGCCACCCCTCTGGCATCCGTGAAACGAATCAGGACAGGCACCATGACCGCGAAAACGACGAGCATGATTCCCACCGCCGCCGACGCCGCTGCCCACCAGTCACCGCCGGCCCTCATCCCCAGGATTTCCCCGAGAAGCAGCACCGGAACCAACACGATCTCGGCAGCCAGCAGGTAGGCCAGTGACACCAGGTAGTGCGAGATCATCACCGTCCTGCGCCGCAGGGGCAGGGTGTCGTACAGCAGATCGGCATCTTCCAATCCGTCGAGGCCGAGCTTTCCATAGAAAGCGGACGTCGTCGTCATGACCGCAATCATGGCGATGACGAACACCAAGTCCATCAGCCCTTTTAAAATACCGAAGAAAACCCAGATCAAGACCCCTACCACCACAAGAAACAGGGAATCCAATATACGTTGTATATCCAACCTGATTGCGTTTTTAAGTTCACGCATTTCCCTCTCCTTTCACGCTAACAGACGGCAGTACTGTGACGAACCCACACACGATCCCATCGATCAGTGATCCTGTCGCTCATAGATGCGGATGGACACCAGAAGCGACACGGCATATGCCGCCAGACCTGCCGCCAGCAGCACCCACAGCCCTTCAAGAGGCAGCCATCCGGTCAGCAGCGGGGGTGGCGCACCCGGGAAAGCCGCGTGCCCCATCGCATCGACCCCGAGCGCGGTGACCGCCAGGATGGAGAAGATGACGATTCCCCCGTTCCTGCCTCCGAATCTGACGATGAGAGGAGCTGCGATCGCGAAACCGAAAAGAGCCGCGACCAGCGACACCAGCACCGCGACCGGCCAGTCGGCTCCGACGTTCACCCCGGTCATCGGCATGGCCAGCATCATCGCCGCCACTGCAATCTCGAAAAGGAAGGACAGGACCAGCAGGACCAGGTAGCCCGAGATAATCACCGTTCGGCGCCGCAGCGGCAGGATGTCGTAGAGAATATCCGCCCCCTCCACTCTCCCGACCTGAAACAGCACAAGCATCAGCACAACCTGGAAAAGGGAAAGAAGAGGGACAGAGATCGAGAAGGACTGTCTCCCCTCACCCAGCATCCCGAGCAGAAGACCGGGAATGACCCAAAAGAATGCCATGAGCCCCCCGAGGAGGAAAACCCCGCGCAGATGATCCAGGTCGATCCTCAGCATGGATCCGAGTTCACGCATCTTTCCGCTCTTTCGTGAGGTGCACCAGCAGGTCCTCGACGGACGGGGTATCCGCCACGACGCCGGTGCCGCACAGCCCCAGATCGGCCGCCGCGATCAGCCCCTCCCACCCGGCGGAATGCTGTCTGAGACCGCGGATCCGGGCGCGCAGCTCGCCGGTGAGATCGGCGGCACCGCCGCGAACCATCGCCCACGCCTCGAGCAGGTCGTCCCGGGCACCGGATGCGATCACCCTGCCCGCGTCGAGGATGGTGACCAGGTCGGCTATGCGATCCAGGTCCGTGGTGATGTGGGTGGAGAACAGGACGGAGTGCCGTTCGTCGGTCATGAACTCCGACAGCTTGTCCAGCAGTTCGCCGCGGGCCAGGGGATCGAGGCCGCTGGTCGGTTCGTCGAGCACCAGAAGTTCGGCCCGGTGCGCCAACGCGACCGCCACCTGCACCTTCATGCCCATGCCCCGGGAGAACTCTCGCACCTTCAGCCGCTGCGAGGCCCCCGCCCACTCGCACAGTTCGTCGAAGACCCGCTGGTCCCAGCCGGGATAGAACGGACCGAGCAGCCGGGAGAGATCGCGAACACGCCAGGTGGCCTGCCAGCACGGCTGGTCCAGAACCACGCCGACACGGGTCTTGTCGATCAGGTGCACCGACCCGTTCCCGGGGAGCACCGCCCCGAGGGCGATCTTGATGGCGGTGGTCTTGCCCGCCCCGTTGGCCCCGACCAGACCCATCACATAGCCGCGAGGCACGCTCAGGTCCAAGGGACCGAGGCGGAACTCCTTGTACTCCTTGGTGATTCCCTTCAGCGCGAGGAGATTGTCGCTGGTCATGCGTCCTCCCTTTGAGTGAGAGCGAGTTCGAGGATGGAGCGGATCTCGTCGTCGTCGACATCGGCCAGCCGGGCCACGGCCACACCGTTCGCAAAGTGGGTCTCCACCTCGCGGAGCACCTGCTCGCGAACGAGTTCGGCATCGCGCGGCAGGACGAAGTACCCCTTTCCGGGCACGTTGGCCACGAGCCCGCCAGCCACCAGTTCCGCATAGGCGCGGGTGGTGGTGATGACGGAGACCCTCAGGTCGCGGGCGAGGGCCCGGATGGAGGGAAGCGCCTCCCCCTCGGAGACCTCGCCGCGCAGGATCGCCGCCTTGATCTGATCCTCGATCTGGACGTAGATCGGGATCCCCGCGGTGTTCGACAACACGACATCCACCACACCCTCCCTTCTGTATATATACAGCATATACAGTAAGTACGGTGGGTGCAAGTGCAGAACGAGACCAGCTGCCGTTTCAGTGGGTACGGACTACCGGTGGAACAGGGCCCGATGAAGGACCGGGAGCAGGCCGAGGCGAGAGACAGCTCCAATGCCAACGCAATGCTCCGCGCGGGGTTGTAGCCGAGCCCGGCGTCCCACTACCAGTCTTCGTCCTCACACACCAGGTCGTAGCTGGCCTTGGAATGCGAGATCGAGCGTTAAGAGGCCGACGACCGGTCCCGTAACGGCCGAGTGGCTGATGCCGATCCCGCGGGATTCAGCATCAGCCACTCGGGCTTCCCGGCAAGCGGACGCTACTCGGCCGCGAGGGCCTCCGTCGGGGTGGCGTTCGCCGCGCGCCTGCCGGGCAGCACCGACGCGAGGGCCGCCGCGACCACACAGACCAGGATCAGACCACCCGTGTAGAGCATGTCGACGGAGAACACCGCCTGGGGCCGGGAGGTTTCGTCCAACATGCCGAGCGACGTGACCACGCCCAGCCAGCCGAAGAACGAACCGGCCGCGACACCCATCACGATGCCCACCACGGCCAGCAGCATCGCCTCGGCCAGCAGCATCAACCGGAGCGACCTGCGCTGCATGCCGAGGGCCCGCAGCAGCGCCGACTCGCGTTGCCGCTCGATCACCGACAGACCGAGGGTGTTGCCGACACCGACCAGGGCGATCACCACGGCGACACCGAGCAGCGCGGTCAGCACCATGAGGAGCACGTTCACGATTTGCTCCAGCATCCCGGCCATGGTGGCGCCGCCACCGATATCGACCTCAGAGGACAGGGGAGAAATCACCTTCATCACCTGGTTCAGAGCGGTGCTGGAGGTCCGATCAGTCAACTTGACCCAGGCCTCCCGGATCTCGCTCTGCCCGGGCAGTTTCTCGAAGGTCGACTCGGAAACCGCCGCCGCGTCATAGCGAACCGACTTCGAGGAGCGCACCTCCACCTGTCCCGCGCCCGGCAGGTCCACCCGGTCGGGCAGCCTTTCCGCGGTTTCCGGACTGACCAGGATCACCCCGTCCGGGGCGTTCATCCGGTCCGGGAGACCGAGCTCGGCGCGGGCGGCGTTCACGTTGCGGACGGAGAACTTCCTGCGGCCAAGTTCGACCTGTTTGCTGGAGATCTCCACCACCTTCGCTACCCCATCGTTCCTGCGGAGTTCCTCCACCACACCGGATTTGAGGGGACCGTCGTAGTCCCGCACGCTGACGTCCACCGGGTAGCGCTGGTTGATCTCGGAAAGGGCCGAGGTGCGCATGGTGGAAACGGCCACCTGGAGCGTGACCACGAGCCCCACCGCGAGCATCAGGGCCACCGCCGTGGCCGAGGCGCGACGGGGATTCCTGACGGAGTTGCTGGTGGCCAGCTTGACCGTGGAACCCATGAATCCCAGGAGCCACCCGAACAGGCGCAGCAGCACCGGCACGTAGAACGGCGCCGCCAGCAGGATCGCCAGGGAGAGGAAACCGCCGCCGCCAATGGCCCAGAGCAACCCGATGGCCGGGTTGACGAAGGCCTGGAAGACCAAGCCACCCCCCAGGAGCAGGAACAGGCAGCAGAACACCCCACGGGTGATGCTCAACCGTTTGACCCGGGCGGCGCTGGGCACCACCTGCAGGGCCTCGAGGGGGCTGACCCGGGTGGCTGCCAGCGACGGGCCGATCATCGAGAACACGGTTATCAGCACACCGGCGAGAACGGCGATCCCCAGTTCACCGAGCGGGAACACCAGGCCCCAGTAGATGGCGCCCGTCCAGATACCCGCCACTGCTGCGACACCGGCCCCGATGCCCACGCCGATCAGCGAACCGACGAGCCCCAGCAGAACGGCCTCCGCGAAGAGCCTTCCTGCGACCTGACCCGTCGACGCGCCGACGGCCCGCAACAGACCGATCTGGCGTCGGCGTTGGGTGATGAGGATCGTGAAGGTGTTGGCGATGATGATCGTGCCGACGACCGCGGAGATCGCGGCGAATCCCAGCAGGAGGTTGCGGAAGACGTCGAACCCACCCGTGAGCTGCTTCATCTGATCGTTACGGTAGTCGTCCGCGGTCCTGACCTTGAAGTTGTCCGATCCGAACGGTTCGAGGGCCCGTTTGATGGATGCGATGGCCGCAGCCTTGTCCTGGGCCTTGACGACCCACTTGGATGCCTGCCGGTCCGGCCCGAGACCGGTGACGTAGGAGTTCGTCGAGTAGAGCGAGGGCGCGTCGTTGGTGATGCCGACGACCCGATAACTGCCGCTCCGCTCATCCTTCGAGAAGCCCATGGTGACCTTGTCCCCGACCTTCACGTGGAGTTTCTCCGCCCCCGCCTTGGACAGGGTGATCTCTTCTTCCTTGGAAGGCCAGGAACCCTCGGCGAGGGAGGCCCAGCGGAACTCGGCCGAGGGCAGCACGATCGCGTTGCTGTAAACCGAGAAGTTCTCGTGGGTCAGCGGGAAGAGCGCCACCATGGAGGTCTCCGCCTGCGTCACCCCGGAGGCCCCCTGAATGGCCTTGAGCACCTCGTCCGGTTTGATCTGCTCATTCGCACTGACCTGCTCGACCACCACGTCGGACTTCGAGACCGCGATCGCCCCGGAACGCGTCATCGAGTTCTCCTCGGTGCGCACCCCGATCATGATCGCCGAGATGAATCCGACGCTGATTGCGACGGCGAGCAGCGTCGCGACGAACCGGCCCGGGTGCAGCCGGATCTCGTTGATTGCGTCTCGTAGCATCACGCCCCCAGACGACCGAGGCTGGCGAGCATGATCTCGGCAGAGGGCCGGGCCACGTCGTCGACGATGCTCCCGTCGGAGAGCACCAGGGCCCGGTCAGCATATCCCGCGGCCTTCGGGTCGTGGGTGACCATGATGATGGTCTGTCCTTGTTCACGGGAGCATCGCTGCAGGTATTGCAGGAGGGCGGTGCCCGTGCGGGAATCGAGGGCGCCCGTCGGTTCGTCGGCGAATATCACCTGCGGGCGCGTGACCAGTGCCCGCGCGATCGCGACCCGCTGCTGCTGGCCCCCGGAGAGCTGGCTCGGGCGGTGGGTGAGGCGTTCGGTGAGCCCCAGGGAGTCGACGATCTCCCTGAACACCTCGCGATTCGGTTTGCGGCCCGCCAGTTCCAGCGGCAGCAGGATGTTCTGCTCCGCGGTGAGGGTGGGAAGCAGGTTGAAGGATTGGAAGACGAAGCCGATCTTGTCCCGCCGGATTTTGGTGACCTGCCGCTCGGGCAGCCGGGACAGATCCTGATCGCCCACCCAGGCCGATCCGCTGGTGGCACGGTCCAGTCCGGCCATGCAGTGCATCAAAGTCGATTTTCCGGAGCCGGACGGTCCCATGATGGCCGTGAACGATCCGGCCTCGATGGCGAGGGTCACGTTGTTGACGGCGACTACGGGCCGGGACCCACCCTCCCCGAACACCTTCGTCAAATTCTGGGCACCACAGGCGGGGGCCACTGCGGGTGGAGCGATGCTCACTTCGGTACCTTCCTTGATTCTTGAACTGACAATCTCAAACTATCCTTCCCCCGCGAGCAGGGGATCGTCCCGAGGAATGCAGTTCGCGGGCCTCCTCCAGACCACGGTGCCACGGTCCCCCGGAGGCCGGCTAGGGGTACTACCCTGATCCCGGTGACGAGGCCGATGACACTCGCCGGCAAAACCTCTGATGTGAACAAAACATCAATCACACACTCCCGGACAGGGGTGCATAATCACCTTTGCCCTGCCACGGTTTTGCATTTTGGACCCGGATACAGTTAACTAACGGGAAAATCACTAGTTAACCGGGGTTAAGATCTGATCATGACCAGTGCCACCCACCTCGTAGGCACCCGCTGGGAGCACATCGCGCGGCGATCCGTGGAGAATATCGCCGGCTGTCCCATGCCGGGTTGGAACCTCTGCGCAGCCTCCTCCATCGTGATGGAGATCGATTCCGGGCAACCAATGCCCAACGGGAACCAGCCCATGATGTGGTTGGTGCTGAACGGAACCATCACCTCCATGGTCACCATCAAGGGCAAATCCCACATCGCCAGTTACATGCAGCAGGGGGATGTCTTCCTCAACACAAACCCCCGCGAGTTCAGCGAGATGTTGGGACTCCCCACGAACCACCAGATCATGGATTCCCCGCTCGCCCTCTCCCGCAAGCGCGCATTGGCGAAAGAGAATTCAATCATCGTCGGCACCCCGATCCGGCTCCTCTCCGCCCTGGCGAAACGCCATCCGGAGTGGTACCGCTTCACCACCGCGGCCCTGCTGCGTCTGGTGGCCTACCACACGCACCGCGAGTACCAGTTCCTGACCATGAGCACCGAGGAACGCTACCTCGCCTTCCTGCAGGAATATCCCCGCCTGGCGGCGCGGATGTCGCAGCGCGAGGTGGCCCAGTATCTCGGCCTGACCCCCGTGGGCCTGAACCGCGTGGTCTCCCGGTTGCGCCAGCGCGGGGCAATTCCCCGGCCGGCGTCACGGGAACACACTGCCTGATCACACCGCCCGCCCCGCCGGTCAGGCACCGGCCAAGGACGGACGGATTCAGGATCTCAGAACCCCAGCGAGTTCAGCGTGTAACGGATGGCGTCGGCGGATTCGTGCATGCAACCGAGTTCACCGTCGGTCAGGGGCTGCCTCAGGGTGTGACCGGCGCCCTGGCGGTCGACGATGGTGGGAACGGAAAGGCAGACATCCTTGATGCCGTACCAGTCCTCCACGAGACTCGAGACCGGGAGCACTCGGTGTTCGTCACGCAGCACCGATTCGATGATCCGGGTGGCGGCCAGCCCGATGGCGTAGTTGGTGGCGCCCTTTCCCGCGATCACCTCGTAGGCGGCGTTCACCACCTGGTCCGCGATCGAGTCGCGGGTGGATTCGTCCAGCTTCCCGGTCTGGCGTTCCCAGTCCAGCAGCGGGACACCACCAATGGTGGCGGCGCTCCACAGCGGGATCTCGGAGTCGCCGTGCTCACCCGCGATGTAGGCGTGCACGTTCACCACCGCGACCTCGCAGGCCTCGGCGACGAGATACCGCAGCCGGGAGGAGTCCAGCACCGTGCCGGAGCCGAACAGCTGGTTGCGAGGCAGGCCGCTGATCTTCAGCGCCGCGTAGGTGGTGACGTCCACCGGGTTGGTCACCATGAGGAAAATCGCCTCCGGGGAACGCTCCACAAGCGGGGGAATCACCTTCTTCATCAGGTTCACGGTGGAGGCCGCGAGATCCATCCGGGTTTCCCCTGGTTTCTGTTTCGCGCCCGCGGTGATCACGACCACGTCGGAACCCCGGGTGATCTCGGGATCCTCCGATCCCTCGACCCTCGCCTGCGGCATGAACTGGCTGCCGTGGGCCAGGTCGAGGGCCTCGGCCCGCACCTTCGCAGCGTTGATGTCGTGCAGCACGACATGCCGGGCAACCCCCCGGATCAGGCTGGCGTATGCCAGCGAGGAACCCACCGCCCCGGCGCCAATGATTGACAGCTTGTTGACCCCACGAACACTCATTTGTATGCCTGTCCTCCAAACAGAGAAGTCACCGATCCGTCGCGGAAAACGGCGTTGATGGCCCTCGCGATCAGCGGGGCTATCGACAGCACCGTCAGATTGTCGATTGGCTCGGCGGTCCGGATCGGCAGCGTGTTCGTCACGATTATCTCCGCCATGCCCGACTTGTTCAGCCGCTCCACCGCAGGCCCCGAGAAAACGGCGTGGGTGGCGGCGCAGATGACCTTGCTGGCTCCCCGCTCCTGCAGCGCGAGCGCCGCCTGGGTGATGGTTCCAGCAGTGTCGATCATGTCGTCGACGAGAATGCAGGTCCTACCCCGCACATCGCCGACCACTTCATGCACTGCGACCGTGTTGGCCGTCTCATGGTCGCGGCGCTTGTGGATGATCGCTAGCGGACATCCGAGTTCGTCGGTCCACATGTCGGCCAGCCGGACCCGTCCCGCATCGGGCGAGACGACGCACATCTCGGAGGTGTCGTAGTGCTCCCGGACGTAGTCGCTCAGCACCGGCAGTCCCCAGAGGTGATCCACCGGGCCGTCGAAGAACCCCTGAATCTGCGAGGCGTGGAGATCAACCGACATGATCCGATCGGCCCCCGCGGCCTTGTAGAGGTCGGCCACCAGCCGGGCCGAGATGGGTTCCCGCCCGAGGTGTTTCTTGTCCTGGCGCGCATACGGGTAGAAGGGCGCGACCACGGTGATGCGTTTCGCGGAGGCCCGTTTCAGGGCGTCCACCATGATCAGCTGCTCCATGATCCATTCGTTCACGGGTGCGGTGTGGGACTGGATCACGAAGGCGTCGCAGCCGCGCACCGACTCCTCGAAACGCACGTAGATCTCCGAGTTGGCGTAGGCGAGGGCACGGGTGGGAACCAGATTCGTCTCGAGCGTGGCCGCGATCTCCTCGGCCAGCTCCGGGAAGGCCCTGCCCGAGAAGAGCATCAGGTGCTTGTTGTTCGCAGTCTCGTTCCTCATGCGGAGTCGCTTCATTCCTTCTTCTTGGCCCTCGACTCGGCGACTGCGGGATGGACGTTTCCGTCGCTCTCGGCCGCGGCCCGCGCGGCCTTCGATCCCGGCCGGCGCCTGACCAGCCAGTCGTCGACGTTGCGCTGCCGCCCCCTGGCAACGGCGAGCCCACCTGTAGGGACGTCGTCGGTGACCGCCGACCCGGCTGCCACGAAGGCCCCGTCGGAGATGTCAACGGGAGCCACCAGCACGGAATTCGACCCGATGAAGGCCGAGTTCCCAACATGGGTGGTGGACTTGTTCACGCCGTCGTAGTTGGCGAAGATCGTGCCCGCCCCGATGTTTGCCCCATCGCCGATGATCGCATCACCGACGTAGCTGAGGTGCGGAACCTTCGATCCCTCCCCGATGACCGCGTTCTTGGTCTCGACGAAGGCACCGATCTTCCCGCCAGGGCCGAGCTGGGTTCCGGGACGCAGGTAGGAGAACGGACCCACGTTGGCCCCGTCGCCGATGATCGCAAAGGACCCGTGGGAACGGATCACAGTGGCGTTCTCCCCCACCTCGACGTCCTGGAGGGTGGTGTCCGGGCCGATGACCGCCCCGGGGGCGATGGTGGTCGCACCCTGAAGGATCACACCGGGCATCAGGGTGACGTCCTGGCTGAGGTCGACATCGACATCGACCCACGTGTTTCGCGGGTCGATGACGGTCACACCCTCCCGCATCCAGCGTTCCAGGATGCGGCGGTTCAGTTCCTGACTCATCCGGGCCAGCTGGACGCGGTCGTTGACGCCCTCGGTCTGCCACACGTCCTCGGTGATCAGCGCACCGACGGGACGATCGAGGTCGTGGGCGTAGCGGAGGATGTCGGTGAGATACTGCTCACCCTGCGCGTTGTCGGTGCTCAACTGCGCCAGGCCGTCACGCAGGACCGCAGCATCGAAGACATAGATGCCGGAGTTGATCTCGCGGATCAGAAGCTGCTCGTCGGATGCGTCCCGGTGCTCGACGATTCCGGTGACCTTTCCGCCGGTGCGCACGATCCGGCCGTAGCCCGCTGGATCCTCCACCTCCGCAGTCAGCACCGTGACGGCGTTGCTCTCGGCCCGGTGGATGGAGACGAGCTTGCGGAGGGTCTTGCCCGTGAGCAGTGGCACATCACCGTAGGTGACGACCACCTCCCCCTCGAGGTCCGGCAGCTGCCCCAGCCCGCAGGCGACCGCATGACCGGTTCCCAATTGCTGTTCCTGAACCGCAGTGGTCACGTTCTGGCTGAGCGACTCGAGATGTTCCAGGACCTCGACGCGCTGGTGCCCCACCACGACCACGAGGTGATGCGGGTTGAGTGCAGCGGCCGCCGAGACGGCGTAGCTGAGCATCGACTTGCCACACAGCTCGTGCAGCAGTTTGGAGCGACGCGATTTCATTCGTGTCCCACCGCCGGCGGCCAGGACGATGACCGCTGCGACGGGAGCCAGATCGCTGTCAGGGATGGTCAAGGCGGTTTCCTTCCCTTGGTTCGCCGGGGCCTCCCCGGACTCACGGTATGAAACTACCAGCCGCGGGCCCTGCTGGCCTACCACTACGCCGACCCGATCCGCCGAAACGGTCAGGTCCGCTGACCTGCTGCGTCGATATCCTGAGGTTCATGGTGAGATTCGACACGGCACCCTTGGTATCGCCACTCACCCCTCAGGAAATCAAAACCCTGAAGCAGCGCCGCAGACGCGGCGATTTCGGTTCCCCGGCATCTCCCTGGGTCAAGGTGGGAGGTGTCATCGTGTTCGTGCTCATGTTCGGGACCACGGCCCCAAAAATCTGGGAGGCCCTGGTGAACATGGATTCGCACGAAAACCTGATGTGGCTCCTGTGGCTGTTGCCCATCTTGGTCATCTTTGCCGTTCTCCTCCTAGGGCTCTGGGCATACCTACGACAGCAGCGATTCTGGTTGTTGCTCGCCCGTTTCGCCGACGCCAACGGGATGCGGCTCGGGATTCGCTCGGCGGAGCCCCAGTACCCCGGGCTGCTCTTCAACGAAGGGCGTTCCAGGGCCTCGACCCTCCACCTGTTTTCCCCGACCGGGGTGCTGGCCGACGTCGGCGGCTACGAGTACGTCACCGGCAGCGGCAGGAACAGGACCACCCATCACTGGCGTTTCGCCGCGTTCCGGCTGCCGCATCCCGTCCCGCACCTGCTGCTCGACGCCAAAGCGAACAACATGTGGAAGCTGACCAACCTCCCCAAGGCCTTCGCGTCCTCGCAGCGCATCAGTCTGGGGGAACCCTTCGACAGCCACTACCAGCTCTACGCCCCCGAAGGCTACGGCCGCGACGCCTTCCAGCTGCTGCCACCCAACGTCATGGAAGCGCTGCTGAACGCACCCGCCGTCTACGACATCGAAATGGTCGACGACTGGCTGTTCTGCTACACCCAATCCCAGCAGGACCTGACGAACCCGGCCACCTGGCGCCTGCTGGAGACCATCGCGAACGGCGTACTGGGTTCACTCACCCCGGTCGTCAACCGCTACTCCGACTCACGCCTGCCGGGGCAGGAGACCGCACCCGCCGCGTACGGCCCGGGAACCCCGGCGCCGGTGGCACCGCTGGGCAGGCGCCTACGGAGCGGGGCGAGCCTGGGGGTGATCCTCCTGGTCATCGGGTTGATCGGGCTCATCGGGTTTTTCCTGTTCGTCCAGATGACCTACATGCTCGCCAGGTAGCGGCGGGTCCGGCTCGGGCGGGAGCCGCCCTTATCACGTGAGCCTTCAGCTGATTAGTCTGAGGTTCATGGTGAGATTCAACACGAACTCCCTGACGACGCCCCTCACTCCACAGGAATTGCGGATCCTGAAACAGCGCCGCAGACGCGGCGAGTTCGGATCCCGCGGGTCGCTTGCATGGCTTCCCGTGCTCATCTTCGTGGTCATCTCCGTCGCGGTCGCCGCCAGCTTCCTGATCACCACCAGCAACTTGCACTTCACCGACACCTCGGGGCGTCTCCTACACTTCAAGCTCGCCTTCTACGCCGTCCCCGTCGTGGTCGTCTTCATTTCCGCCGCCGCCCTCCTGAGATCCCGCCGGCGCAGGAAGGACTGGGCCCTACTGGCACGTTTCGCCGATGCCAACGGGATGCGGCTCGGAATCCGCTCAGCCAATCCCAACTATCCGGGGCTGCTGTTTGGCAAGGGGCGTTCCCGGGCTTCCACCCACCACCTGTTCTCCCCGACCGGGGTGCTGGCCGATGCCGGCGGCTACGAATACACCACAGGTTCGGGCGACAACAGCACCACCCACCGCTGGTGCTTCGCCGCGTTCCGGCTGCCGCATCCCGTCCCGCACCTGCTGCTCGACGCCAAGGCGAACAACGGCGTTTGGGGAACAAACCTGCCGGAAACCTTCGCGTCCTCGCAGCGCATCAGTCTGGGGGAACCCTTCGACAGCCACTACCAGCTCTACGCCCCCGAAGGCTACGGCCGCGACGCCTTCCAGCTGCTGCCACCCAACGTCATGGAAGCGCTGCTGAACGCACCCGCCGTCTACGACATCGAAATGGTCGACGACTGGCTGTTCTGCTACACCCAATCCCAGCAGGACCTGACGAACCCGGCCACCTGGCGCCTGCTGGAGACCATCGCGAACGGTGTACTGGGTTCGCTCGCCCCGGTGGTCGGCCGCTACAGCGATTCACGCGCGCTGGCCGGAGCTGCCGGGAACGCCGGCTACGGGCCGGGAATCCCCGTTCAGGTCGCCCCACAGGGCAAACGGCTGCGGCGCGGGGTGAACATCTCGGCCTTCATCGGGCTCGCCATCTTCCTGGCCTACATGATCCTGACCAGGCTCCTGAGGCTCCCCGGGTAGGAGTCGAACCTACTTCGCTAGTCCTGATTCAAAGTCAGGCGGGCCCTGCCGGAAGACCAACCGGGGAACGACCCGTAACCCGGGCCGGTTGACAAGTCTAACGGAAAGAACCGTTCGCTGGGTTTTCCACAATTCCGCGTCGGCGTCGCGTCTTCAGAGGATCCGGCGCCGGGGCGTCCATGATTGCTGTTGAAGGATCGATCCGAGGAGGAGCCATGGAGCGTTGTTTCGGGACGGGGGATCCGCTGTACGAGCACTACCACGACACCGAGTGGGGACGCCCCCTCCCCGATGACCCGGAGGAGTCGCTGCTGCTCGAGCGGCTGGTGCTGGAGGGTTTCCAATCGGGGTTGAACTGGATCATGATCCTGCGCAAACGCGAGGCGTTCCGGGTGGCCTTCGCGGGTTTCGACCCGGAAACGGTGGCGGGTTTCGGTGAGGAGGACGTCGCCCGCCTGATGGCGGACTCCGGGATCATCCGCAACGAGAGGAAGATCCGGGCGGCCATCGCGAACGCCAAGGCGCTGGTCGCCCTGCACGTCGCGGGCGGGCGTTTGGCGGACATCTTCACTGAACACGCCCCCTCCCCTGCGCTGACCCCGCCCGAGAGCCGCGACGAGATACCCACCCGGACCCCGGGAAGCGAGGCCCTCAGCCACCGGTTGAAGAACCTGGGGTTTCGTTTCGTAGGTCCGGTGACGCTTTATTCCACCATGCAGGCCATCGGGTTGGTCAACGATCATCTCGCATCGTGCTGGGTACGTGAGACGGAGGCATGAACACCGGTTGCCCCGGGAGCTTCCTTGTTTGGGTATCGCCCCGCGGATGCGGGAGACTGGAATCATGCCAACGCCCGCCAGTACCCGCGCTCGTCGTTCGCGAGTGCGCCTGAGTTCGGCGGAACGGCGCGAGCAGTTGCTCACCATCTCCCGGGAGGTGTTCGCGGAGCGGGGTTTCGAGGGCACATCCGTGGAGGAGATCGCCGCCCGGGCCGGGGTATCGAAACCCGTTGTCTACGAGCACTTCGGGGGCAAGGACGGCGCCTATCAGGCGGTGGTGGAACGGGAGACCACCACGTTGCACGCGGAGATCCGGGCTGCCCTGAACAACCCCGGCGCTGGCCCCCGGGAAACCCTTGAGCGCGGCGCCCTGGCTCTCCTCGATTACATCGACCGCTGCCCGGACGGTTTCCGCATCCTCTCGCGCGACTCGTCGCTGGCGAACCCCACCGGCTCCTTCGCCTCCATCCTCAGCGAGATCGCCATCCAGGTGGAAGAGATCCTGGGCGCCGAGTTCGCCCGCCTGGGTCACGACCCGCGATACGCGCACCTGTACGCCCAGGCCCTGGTGGGGTTGGTGGCCATGACAGGCCAGCAGTGGCTGGACGACCGCGAACCGGAACGGCTGGTGGTGGCCCGGCACCTGATCAATTTGGCCTGGAACGGAATGGCCAACCTGAAGGCCGAACCCAGGCTCCTCGTCGAGCTCAAGGACGGGCGGCAAGCCCATCTCCCACCCTCCGGATGAACGCCCCCGGAAGCGAATGAACTGGGCGGGTGGGAGACTTCTCGTCCAAGCACAGTCATGAACAGACAGCGTGAAGAAGGAAAAAGAATGAGTGTTCCAGGTCCGGGCGGGCAGTGGCAGGCAAATCAGCAGCCGGTTTGGGGTCAGCAACCGATGCCCCAGCAGAGCTGGACGCCGATGTCCACGAATCCCTACTGGAACGCTCCGGGGCAGCAGGGTTTCGGTTTCCAGTACAGCCCCCAACCGCCAAAACCGCAGGGCGGGGCGGGGGTGCCGGTGGCGTTCGGTATCGTCCTCGGGCTGGTCGTGCTGGTTCCCCTGCTGGTGGTACTTGTGGGTTCCCTCGGTTCCAAGAATCAGACGACGTCCGAACCCGCCGTGACGACACCGTACAAGACACCTGCCCGGCCGAGGGAATCAACTCCGAGACCCACACCCACCGAGGAGACCACGACTTCCTCCCCCAGCCCGACGACCCGGCGCAGCAGCGTCCCGCCCAAGCAGACCCCATCGCCCGAACCGACAACACCCTCCCCCGAGCCGACTCCCACATCCGCCCCCCGCAGGCCGGGACAAAACGGCTGGAAGGTGCCCGACGGAAACCTGGATTCCCTCCCCAGCCCCGACTCCAACGACCCGGCGTGGAAGACGGTTCAGCGGGCGCCCATCTACAACCTTGCCTGGCCCGACGTGACCGGATGCCCCGAACCGGGACACGCAGGCTCCATGGCTGAGATGAAACAGCAGATCGACCCCGCGGTGGAGTGCACACACAGGGCGTGGACTCCCGTTTTCAAACAGCTCGGATATTCCGCCCACTCCCTTCCCGTCTACTACTACGAGGGGGACTCAGTGACCACTCCCTGCGGTACCGCACAGGCGCCCGCTCTGTACTGCCCCGCGAACGGGGGAAGCCTGTACTTCGGTGGCAAGCTGCTGCGCGACAGTTCCGCGAGCGCCATCTGGATCAAGCTCATGGTCTTCCACGAGTACGGACACCACATCCAGGCCCAGAGCAAACTGTTCAACGCCAAGGCCAAACTTCCCAGAGGGAACGAGACGGAACGCCGGATGGAGATCCAGGCCGAGTGCTACGCCACCGGAATGATGCGCAGCGACAATTCCTTCGCGCTCACCGAGAAGAACTACCAAATTCTCCGCAAAGCGCTGCAGAGCTTCGTCGACGACGGCATCCACGGCAGCCCGGAGTCGCTGCTGTACTGGGGCATGCGGGGTTTCCACTCCGAGGCCATCGGCGGGTGCAACACCTGGGTGGTGGGTTCGGAAAAGGTCAGGTGAAACACCCCGGGAGAGCCTCGAGGCCGCGAACTCCTCACACGCCCTCGTCAAGGTTGAGGAGCTGATCGCAGCCGTCCATGACGAAGGGATCGTGAGTTGCGATCACGACGCAGGACCCTTGGTCGGCGATGGCGCGGATGTGCCCCATGACGATTCCGGCGTTGGTGGGGTCGAGTGCTCCGGTGGGTTCGTCGGCGAGGATCAGTTTGGCGGCCTTCACCATGATGCGGGCCAGGGCAACGCGTTGTTGTTCGCCGCCGGAGAGCGTGGCGACCCTCGTGTTCAACCGGTCGGCAAGCCCGACGGATTCCAGGGCCTCCCGCATGCGGCCGGTGTCCTTCCTGCCCCGCATCGCGACCGCTAGGTTCTCCTTGACCGTCGCGTCCTCCATCAGGGCGTAGTTCTGGAACAGATAGCCCAGTGTGTCCCGCCGGAAGATCCGACGCCTGGTGGATCCCATTTCGAGGAGTTCGACGCCGTCGAAGGAGATCCGGCCGCCGTCGGGGGCCGTCAACAGCCCGATGCAGTTCAGCAGGGTTGACTTGCCGGATCCGCTGGCGCCGATCAGGCCGGTCAGGGTGCCCCGTTCCGCCCTGAGATCGATGTTCTCCCACAACACCCGGGACCCGAAGGACTTCTTCAAGGAGGAAACGACCAACACCATGCTCAGGCCTCACTGATTCCGTTTCTGACGATGTTCCGGTGCGCGATCAGGAGCGTGAGGGCGAACCCGCCCGTGGCGACCAGCGACACCAGCAGGGCCGGGAGCATGTCGAGGACCTGGAGGGCCGGGGCCTGCAGGGTGGGGTCACCTGCGAAAAGCGCCTCGAATTCCGCTCGCCTCCGCGTCACTTCGTAGGGGGCCCAGGCCAGGACCGCCAGCAGGATGATCCCTTCCAGCGCGATCAGCACCCGGTAGTTCGACCACATGCTCCAGCCGTGCAGATGCCGGACAAGGATGCGGGAGGCGTGCAACCTGGTGTAGGCCCCGGCCACCGCCACTCCGGCCAGAACCGCCACCACCCCTGCCGTCGCGGCACCGAAGGTCGCAATCCTCAACTCGTTTCTCTTGTCCGCCATGATGGTCCCGGCCCGTTCCACGACGGGGGTGACGCTCAACACGAAACGGCCGAGCTCGGGATTGTTCATGACATCGGCACGGATCCCATCCGTTCCGAAAACCAACAGCTGCCCATCTCCCGCCGTGCCGGCATAGGGACCGAAAACCCCGGGAGGAACAACGACCACGACCGGATCACTCAGCAGCGAGGAACTCGTCGTCGTCAAGGATTCCCCCGCCACCTCCGGTGGCATGGAGAAGGTGTTCAGCACCTGGCCCGCCCCGACGGGAACGACCTTCACCGGGAGATCGCCCGCGTCCTGCCGGATCATTCCCTCGAACAGGGCCTCCGCTTGTTTCCTGACCCGGTCACGCAAATCCCACAACCCGGGGCCGATCAGGATCGTGATCCCGTCCCCGAGGCTGCCCGCCGTGGCCCTGGTCCCATCGGCCAACATCACCCGTTGTTCCTCGAGATAGCGGTGATTGACCCAGAGCGATTCAACTGACATTCCATCATCGGGGATCTCCGCCAGCGTCTGGCGTTTCGCCAGCAGCAGGTCCCCTGCCCTGTCCTTGGAAGCCAGCCAGGACCTGATGGCCTCCACCAGCCGGTTCTCGTCCTCGTGGTTGTAGACGTTGCCGGAAACCACCACGGATGCGTCGCCCAGTTCCAGCAGGGGACGTATCGCCTCCTCGCGGCTCCTCGCGTCCGCCGAGAGAGTCACGACACCGGCCACCAGGCCGAGCGCCAGGGCGACGGAGACGTATCTCAGGAAATACGCCACCGCCAGCACGGGCCGCCCGGGAATCTCCCCCTTGATGGCTCCGAGGATGTCGGTGCCGTGCGTGATCCACAGGAAGAACAACAACGAAACCAGCGCCCCGGAGAACAGGAGGGCGGCCATCAAGACGGTCTGCGCCGCCAGCTCACCGGCCCCCACTCCCCCGAATGAGATGGCGGCCCAGCCAACCCCCACCGCCGTCGTCACCGCCCCGCCCAGGAGCCACCCCAGGAACAGAGGCCCGATCTCACTCAGCCAACTGGCCCACACCTCCCCGCCGTGCAGGCGTCTGATGGCGTACCGCCGCGTCCGTGACACGACGGAGGCGGCCGTCGCGCCCGCTAGGAGCAGCGCGGTCACCCAGATGACCTCACTGGACCCGGAAACCAGTTTCCTGATGTCGGGATATCCTGCGGGTTCGAGTTGGTGGGCCTCGGCGCCGTGCTCACGCAGGGCATCGGCCACAGCGCCGCCGCCGGCCTCTCCCAGCACGATCCACCACCCGACCGGGCCGCGCATCCCGATTTCCGGCATCGGCTTGAGTTCGGTGCGCATGGCGTACCCGAAATCCATGGCCGGATCCGAGGCCACGAACTCATCAGCGCCGGCTCCGGTCAGATAGATGGTCCTGCCCGTGCGATTGTGTTCCAGGGAAGGCACCACCTGTCCGATCAGGATTCCCTTCTCGCGGGCCAGTTCCCCGAGGTCGCGCCGCAGACCATCCACCGAGGCATCCCCCGCCCATCGTGTCACCTGGATGTGGGCGCGAGCGGCCAAGGGGGACGTGGCGCTACCGGCCTCAACCGACTGATAGGCCAGCAGGAAGGCGATGATCCACGACGCGACCAACAGGAGCCGCAGGAGTTTCCGCAGCACTTCTCACGCCCCGGACCCGGACCCCGCCGGACCGGCGACCCCGGCCATCGCACCCGAAACCGCGACCACGGTCCTCGTCGTCCTCATCGTTTACCCCTTTCAGCAGGGTGGCCGCTCCGGGACCGATGGTGGAAGCCCCGATGTCCTCTTCATTGAGCGGACACCTGTAATTGTGACAGGTGATCCGGAACGGGCGGTGGCGGGATTCGCATCAGTCCTGCGCGGCCGCGAGGAGCCGCCGCAGCATCCCGGCCAGGGCTCGGCGTTCCGTCTCCGGCCACCCGGCCAGCAGGGATTCCTCCAGTTCGACCAGCGCCCCGAGGGCCTCGTCGACGGCCCGGCGGCCGGCGGCGGTGAGCTCGACTAGGGCGGCGCGACCGTCGCTCGGGTCGGAGTGGCGGGTGACCAGGCCGCGGGCACGGAGCCGGTCGACCCGGTTGGTCATGGTCCCGGAGGTGACGTGGGTCTGCTGCAGCAACTGGCCCGGGGACAGCCGGTAGGGCCGTCCGGAGCGCCGCAGGGCCGCCAGGACATCGAACTCCCAGACCTCCAGGCCGTGTTCGGCGAAACAGCGTTTGCGTTCCCCGTTCAGGAGGGCTGCCAACCGGTGGATCCGCGACCACACCCCCATGGGGGAGGTGGCGAGATCGGGGCGTTCCCGCTGCCACGCGGCCATCACCTCGTCGACCTCGTCCATCTGTGCTCCTTCAGTTCACGATCCGCGCGCCCGGCACCGGCCCGTGGGCGCGACGCACGGCACGAACCCGGGAGGACAACGCCAGCCGGTCGGAGATCGCATCGGCGACGGCCTTGGTGCCGGCCAGGAAGGCAATGGTGGGGCCGGAACCGCTCACCAGGGCGCCGGCCGCGCCCGCCTCGCGTCCCATAGCCAGAACATCGGCCAGCTCGGGGTGGAGGTTGACGGCCGCCTGCTGCAGGTCGTTTCCGAGCAGCGAACCCACACGGTGAGCATCGCCACCGGCCAGGGCCTCCAGCAGACCGGGGTCGATTCCGGTGGGCCGGGGCGGGCTGATCCGGTCGAACTCCCGGAACACCGCCGGGGTGGACAGGCCGTGGTGGCTCAGCGCCAGCACCCACTGGAGGCTGCCGCGCACCGGCACGGGCTTCAGTTTCTCTCCCCGCCCGGTGCCGACGGCGGTGCCGCCGTGCAGCAGGAAGGGCACGTCGGCGCCGAGCCGGGCCGCGAGAGCGTGGAGCTGCCCCGTATCCAGGCCCGTCCCCCACAACTGGTTGCAGGCGACCAGGGTGGCGGCGGCGTCGGCCGATCCCCCGGCCATGCCTCCCGCGACGGGGATGCGTTTGTGGACCCGGATCTCCGCCCCGAGGTTTCCCGCACCACTGGTCTCGGCCAGCAGCCGGGCCGCGCGGACCACGAGGTTGGTGTCGTCGGTGGGCAGTCCGGAGGCGCCCTCGCCCCGGAAACTCACCCGGAACGCCCCGGCCTCGGCGGGTCGCGCCACCAGATCGTCGAACAGCGACACCGCCTGGAACAGGGTTCCGAGGGCGTGATAACCCTCGTTGTCGGTGGCTCCGACGTTCAGCGCCAGGTTCACCTTGGCCGGCACCCGCACCCGCACTTCCTTCACGGGCTCAACCTACCTGCTGTCTGCTCGCGATGGCGGCGAAGTCCGTGACGTCCAGGGCCTCGCCCCGGACCCGGGGATCGATGCCCGCCGATTCGATGGCCTCGGAGGCCGCCGCCGAGGAACCGAACATCCCCGACAGCGCCGCCCGCAGCATCTTGCGGCGCGACGCGAAGGCTGCATCGATCACGGCGAAGGTCCGTTCCCGGGTGGCGGTGGTCGCGGGTGGGTCGCGGCGTTCCAGCCGCACCAGCCCCGAGTCGACGTTCGGCACGGGCCAGAACACCCTCGGGGGCACGGTGCCGACCCGCTTCGCCGAGGCCCACCACGCCAATTTCGCGCTGGGGGCTCCGTAGACCTTCGAACCGGGTTGCGCCGCGAGCCGGTCGGCCACCTCCAGCTGCACCATCACCAGGCCCCGACGCCACGACGGGAAACTCTCCAGCAGATGCATCAGCACCGGCACCGACACGTTGTAGGGCAGGTTCGCGACCACCGCGGTCGGCGGCCGGCCCGGCAGTTCCGTGACGGTCATGGCGTCGGCGGCCACCACGTTCAGGCGCGCCGCCGCGTCCCGGCCCAGTCGTTGCGCGACGGTGGCCCCCAGTCTTCCCGCGAGGCGTTCGTCGATCTCGATGACGCTCACCTCGCTCGCCACCTCCAGCAAACCGAGGGTCAGTGACCCCAGCCCGGGCCCGATCTCCAGCACCACGTCGTCAGGTCCGATCCCGGACAGCGAAACGATGCGCCGCACCGTGTTGGCGTCGATGACGAAGTTCTGGCCGCGCTGTTTGGTGGGGCGGAGCCCCAGTTCGGCGGCGATGCGGCGCACCGAGGCGGGATCGAGCAGACCGGTATCAGGCATCGCCGCCCCAGCGGGTCGCGTAGGCGGCCTCGGTGTTGGCCGTCACCCGGCGGCAGAAATCTGCCAGATCGATGCCGAGCAGGTCGGCCAAGAAGGTGACGGTGTGGGGCAGCAGATAGGGGGCGTTGGGTTTGCCGCGCTGCGGTTTCGGCGTGAGATAGGGGGCGTCGGTCTCGACGAGGATGCGTTCCAGGGGCGTCACCTTCGCCGCCTCCCGCAGCGACCCGGCCGAGCCGAAGGTCACCACCCCCGGGTAGGACAGCCAGTAACCGCGATCCACGCATTCGCGGGCGAAGTCCGCGTCCCCGGAGAAGCAGTGCATCACGACCCGCTCGGGAGATTCCACGGAGTCGAGGACCTTCAGGACGTCCGCGTGGGCGTCACGGTCATGGATGACGAGGGTGAGGTTGTTCTCCCGGGCCAGTGCGATGTGGAACCGGAAGCTGTGGGCCTGCACCCGCTGGGCCTCCGCATCGCGGGTGCGGTAATAGTCCAGGCCGGTTTCACCGACCGCCACCACCCCGGGCAGCGCGGCCAGGGCGGGCAGCTCCGCGAGCTCGGCGTCGAGGGCCGCCAGTCCGTCACGCTGAAAGAGCCGGGCGGCGTCGTTGGGATGGATGGCGACGGCGGCCCGGACCCTGGGGTCGGTTGCCGCCAGCTGCGCCGCGGCGCGCGAGGACGGCAGGTCGCATCCGACGTCCACCACCCCGCTCACCCCGACCATGCCCGCGGCTGTGAGCGAATCCGCGACACCGAGACCGGAGTACTCGGTGGTGGATCCCAAATGGGTGTGGTTGTCGATGACATGCGCAGGAAGCATGTCAGGCGCAGCGGGCAGATGTTGCGGAAGGGTCATTGTTCCTTCTTCCTGGCCGCCAGCGCGGCCTCGTAGAGTTCCTTGCGCGGGACCCCGAGCAGGTCGGCGACAACACGCACGGCCCGGGACAGTTTCTCACCATCCGCGATCCGGGAGGCCACCAACTCGAGGGCGTCGCTTGTCCCGGCCCGGACCGGTTCCGCCCCGGCGACGACGACGGTGACCTCGCCACGCACCCCGCCGGCCGCCCACCCGGCCAGCCCGGCCAGGTCGTCCCTGACGATCTCCTCGTGGGGTTTCGTCAGTTCCCGGCAAACCACGGCCCGCCGATCCGCGCCAAACGCATCGGCGGCGTCGAGCAGCCATTCGTGAAGCCGGTGCGGGGCCTCGAAGAAGATCATGGTGCGTTCCTCGGCCGCCAACCCCGCCAGCCGGCTGCGCCGCTCCCCTGCTTTGCGGGGCAGGAAACCCTCGAAACAGAACCGGTCGCAGGGCAGACCGGAGACCGCCAGCGCCGTCAACACCGCCGACGGCCCGGGAACCGCGGTGACCGGCAGGTCGCGTTCGACACAGGCCGCCACGAGGCGATACCCGGGGTCGCTGACCGACGGCATGCCCGCGTCGGTGACCAGCACCACGTCCTGCCCGTCGGCCACCGCCCCGGTCAGTTCGGCGGTGCGGGCGGCCTCGTTGCCCTCGAAATAGGACAGCACCCGGGCAGCGGTGGCCACGTCGATGCGGCGCAGCAGGGCGGCCAGACGGCGGGTGTCCTCGGCGGCTATCACGTCGGCGGCCGACAGGGCCTCCCGCAGCGCCGGGCTGGCGTGGGTGTGCGAACCGATGGGGGTGGCCGCCAACACCAGCCGGCCTCGCGTGGGTTCCATGCCGGCCAGCCTAGGCCCTGTTGCGGAAGTCACTCCCGGCTGCGGCGATGCCGGAAGGCGGTTCTCGGCACCCCCTCCCCTAGACTGTCCGCGTGGTGAGGACTATCGAGGCACTTGAGGATGGCCGGCTCCAGGACCGGCTGGCCGGTTGGCTGTTAGCAACGGGCCTCGCGGTCTTTGCCTTCCTGATACGCGTTCACAACCTAGGGTTCCCGGCGAAAATCGTCTTCGACGAGACCTACTACGCGAAGGACGCCTGGGGGCTGCTGCACTCCGGGTACGAGAGGCAGTGGCTGGCCAACAAACCGTTCAACACGGACGCCAAGATCGCGGACGGTGACCTGAGTGGTTTCACCGAGGGCCCGGCCGCCGTGGTGCATCCGCCGCTGGGCAAATGGCTGATCGCGATCGGGGAGCATTTCTTCGGGATGACGCCCTTCGGGTGGCGGATCTCGGCCTGCGTTTTCGGGGCGCTGCTGGTGTTGCTGACGGTGCGGCTGGCGCGCCGCCTGTCGCGTTCCACGCTGGTCGGGGGCATTGCCGGGTTGCTGATCACCTTCGACGGCCTGGCCTTCACCATGAGCAGGATCGCGCTGCTGGACATCTTCCAGGCCACCTTCGTGCTGGCCGCCGTCGCCGCGCTGGTCGCGGATCGCGACTGGTTCCGGCTGCGACTGGCCGATTACCTGCGCAGAAACAACCTGGACTCCCTCGACGGCGACTACGGACCGCTGGTCCTGTTCAGGCCATGGCGGCTCGTCGCCGGGCTGATGTTCGGCGCGGCCTGCGCGGTGAAGTGGAACTCCGTCTACGTGATGGCGGTGTTCGGGATTCTAATCGTGGCCTGGGACATCGGGGCCCGCAGGCTCGCCGGGGCGGGGAAGCGACGCGAGGTCACCTGGCTCACCTGGAGCGTGGCGTCGGTTTTCATGCTCTGCGCCACGATCATCGCCGGTTCCCGCATCGGCTATGTGCAGGCCGCCCTGCTGATCGGTGCCGTCGGGGGTCTGATCCTCTACGCCCACGTCCTGGGCATGTGGAAGTCGCTGTTCGGGGACGCCCCCATGGCCTTCCTGTCGACGGTGGTGCTGGTGATCCCCCTCTACATCGCCTCGTGGACGGGCTGGTTGACCACCTCGGGAGGTTACCTGCGTGACTGGGGGGTCAAAAACCCGGACAATCCCGTAGTGAAACTGCTCGGACCCGACCTCGGGGCGTTGTGGAACTATCACGTCTGGGCTTTCTCGTTCCACACGGGTGACGGCATGATGGTCGAAGCGGAGCACCCCTACGAGGCCCATCCCCTGGGCTGGCTGATGATGGTCCGGCCGATCGGCATCGACGCGCAGAACGAAATCCAGCCGGGTGATCAGGGCTGCGAGGCCGTCGGCACCACCTGTCTGCGGGTGATCTCCGGCATAGGCACCCCGGTGCTGTGGTGGATGGCCTGCGCCGCACTGGTCGCGGGCATCTGGTGGTGGCTGGGTCGCCGCGACTGGCGGTTCGCAGTTCCCGTCCTGGGAGTGCTGTCGGTGTGGCTGCCGTGGTTCCAGTTCGCGGCCCGCCCATTGTTCTTCTTCTACGCCATCGTGCTGCTGCCCTTCTACGTGACGGGATTGGCGATGGCGCTGGGCAGGATCCTCGGCCCCGCGAATCACCCGAAACGCCGAATCCGCGCCATGCTGGTGGGTTTGGCAATCGGTCTGGTGATCCTGCACTTCACGTTCATCTACCCGATCCTCACCGACGGCCTGCTGACCCGCCCCGAATGGCTGTCGCGCATGTGGTTCGGCACCTGGATCTGACGCGCGGGGCGGGGCGATCGTTCGGGCTCAGTTCTTTCGCTGGTGCTTCGGGCGTTCGAGGAAACAGGCGATGACACCCACCGCGAGAATCGACGCGGCGGGCAGCAGCAGCGTGCCCGACATGGCCGAGGCGATACCGTCGGGGGTTTGTGGAGAAGTGGCCAGCAGGGTGCTCATCACGGTTGCGACGACGGCGCTGCCCAGCACCGAACCCACCTGCCGGGTGGCGTTGTAGACCCCCGACCCGGCGCCGGCGTAGGTGATGGGCAGGTTCGCCGTCGCGGCGGTGGACAGCGGCCCGAACACCAGGCTGCTGGCCACACCGGTGAAGGTCAGCAGGACAACCGGCACCCACACCGGCGTCGTGGTGTCGAGGAAATGCCCGGCCGCCAGCAGCGAGGAGGCCCACACCAGCCCTCCGGTCACGGTCAGGTAGCGGGGATGTACCCGGTTGACCAGTTGTCCGCTCCATTTCGCCACGATCAGCGTGACCACCGCGGAAGGCGCGTTCACCAAAGCGGCGAACAGCGGGCTCAGCCCGCGGGCCTGTTGAGCCCAGATCATCAGCGGGTACGGGGTGGCGACGCTGGTCATCCCGACCAGGGCAATGGCCAGATTCGCGACGGAGAAATTGCGGTCCCCGAACAGCTTCAGGGGCATCAGCGGCTCGTTGGGGTTGAACCGCTGCCACACCACGAAGGCCGCGAGGAAACACACCCCGACCACCAGCAGCGACCCGACGGAGATGGGGCCCGCGATCACCCCCCAGTCGTGGGTGCTGGCCTCCTGCAGGCCGAAGACGATGCAGAACAACCCGATGCCGGAGAGCGTCACCCCGGGCCAGTCGAAGCGGTGCGGGTGCTGCTCCAGGTCCGGGACGAGATGATGCGCCGCGATGTAGCCTGCCGCTCCGATGGGAATGTTGATGAAGAAGATCCACTCCCAGCCGAGCAGCCCGATCAGCAGGCCACCCAGCATCGGGCCGACGAGCATCGCCAGCCCCGCCGTGGCTCCCCACACCGCCATTGCCGTCCCGCGCTGGTGCGGCGGGAAGACGCGGGTGATGACGGTCATGGTCTGTGGGGTCATCAGCGCGGCGCCCAGTCCCTGCACCACCCGCGCGGCGATGAGCAGCTCGATTGTGGTGGTCAGACCGCATCCCAGGGACGCGAGGGTGAAGACCACCAGCCCGATCAGGTAGACCAGTTTCGGCCCGAACCGGTCACCGAGACGCCCGGTGATCAGCAGAGGCACCGCGTAGGCCAGCAGGTAGGCGCTCGTCACCCACACCACGGAGGTGACGTCCGCACCCAGCTCCCGCATGATCGTCGGGGTGGCGACGGTGACGATGGTGCTGTCGACGAGGATCATGAAGAACCCCACCACCATCGCCCACAGCGACCGCCAGGCCATGGGCTGCTCGTCGGGTGCGGGTTGGCTCATGGGGCTCCTAGGGTCGCTTCGAATCCGGTGGGGACACTACCGGGGTGGATGAACTCCCCCAGCGAGCAGCCACATACCGGTCGCGGTGTCGCGGCCAGACGATCCGGTGTTCTCAACGACGACGCAGCAGCCGGCCCACGCCGGCCCGCACCTTCGAGGCCCACGGCAGCGACACGCTGCGGGCCGCGTCGACACCGAGCAGCAGGGCCGCCAGGTAGCAGCCCGACGCGGTGCCGTTCATCAGTTCACCCCGGCCATTACCGCGGGTGTAGAAACCGCCCGGTGTCGCGGAGGCCCCGACGACGGGGCGGCCGTGGTCGCTGGGGTCGATGATGAGCTGTCCCGGCATCACGTCGCGGGCCCCGAACTCGGTCGCGGCCCAGTTCATGAGCGCCGCCGCGGCCTCGGCCACCTGGACGCGGGCGCATTTCGGGCCGAGCAGCAGCACCTCCTCACCGATGGGCCGGATCAGCCAGGTGGGTGGGCCTGCCAGCAGCGTCACCTCCCCGGGCACCTCGACGCCCCGCAGCCGCAGGGTCGGCACGTACTGCGGTTGCCCCACGCCCGCCACCGACCCCCACGGGCTCACCGCCAAGGTGTCGACGACGGCGTGCGCGGTGAGGACCTCGAGGTCCCGCGACCACGCCAGGTTCCGCCGGAACGCCACCTGGGTTGCCCCGTCGAGACGTTTTATGCGGGTGACGGTGACGTCATGGAGGATCTTCGCCCCGGCGGCCTCGGCCTGCTCATCCAGGACGGCGGCGTAGTCGGCCGGGTCGACAAGCAGCGCGGGGGAACGCAGCCCCGCCGCCGCCCGGGTGCTCGCTTCGGCGGGCAGCAGCGAGATCTCGGCCCCGCCGTCGCCGATCAGCTTCAGCACCCGGTTCAGTTCCCGGTCCAGGGCTACGCCCAGGGAGTGGTCGTGCAACTCCACCTCGGTCAGCTCCAGTGCGCCGGCGGCCGCGACCCCCCGGATCTCCTCCAGACCCGCCAGGTTGCGGCGCACGTGTTCCCGCGCCGCCTCGTCACCGTAGGCACCGGCCATGTTCGCCACGGTGCTGGCGTGAGCGCAGGCCGCGACCCCGTGGCCGATGGCGGCGGTCCCGTGTGCCTGGTTCGGGTCGAGAACCGCCACGGAAAAACCTTCCGTGGCCAGGCGTCGGGCCGCGGTCAGCCCCGCGACGCTGGCCCCGATCACAACGACGTCCAACACCATGGCCCAACCCTAGCCGGGGCCCGAAGCCCTTCCCCGGACCCTCGCCCACGATCACCATGGTTTCGACACGATCGACTCAACCAGCTTCCGGGAAAACCTTCCGAGTCATCCATGAATGGTGGCGTCACTTGTTCCCCGCCCCGGCAGGGGCAGTAACATGCCCGCGACGAAAGGACTGGGCCATGTTCGGCTGGAAGCTGCACAACAACGGAATCCTCGTTCCCGGGGCGGTGGTGGCCCCGACCGAACGGCTCGGCTGGGGACGCACGATCGGGCTCGGCGCCCAGCACGTCGTCGCGATGTTCGGCGCCACGTTCGTGTTCCCGCTACTGATGGGGCTCAACCCGCAGCTCGCGGTGATGATGAGCGGCATCGCGACGCTGATCTTCCTGTTCGTCGTGAAACACCAAGTGCCCAGCTATCTCGGGTCGTCGGCCTCCTTCGTTGGTGTGGCGACCGCGATCTACTCGGCGGGCGGCAACCCGGCGACCCTGTCGGGTGCGCTCTTCGTGGTCGGGTTGGCCTTGTTCATGGTGGGTCTGATCATCCACTTCGCGGGCGCCCGGGTGATCCACAAGACCCTGCCGCCCGTGGTGACCGGCGCGGTCGTGATGCTGATCGGTTTCAACCTGGCCCCGGTGGTCGCGAACACGTACTGGCCGCAGGATCCGTGGCTGGCGTTCATCGTCATGCTCATCGTGATCGCACTCAGCGTGGGGTTGCGCGGCTTCCTCGGACGCATCGCCATCTTCCTGTCGCTGGTGGCCGGCTACATCCTGAGCTGGGTTTTCGACCTGGCATTCGGGCCGATGCGCAGCGCCGCCGCCGACGGCACCGTCACCGAGAAGATGCGCGTCGACTGGTCTGCCGTCGAGGCCGCCAACTGGTTCGGCCTGCCACCCGTCACCGACCTGGCCAACTGGCGGTTCGGCGGCGCGGGAAATATCGTCGGTTTCCACCTTCCGCAGTTCTCGCTGGGGGCCATCATCATCGCCCTGCCGGTGGTGATCGCGCTGATCGCCGAGAACGCCGGTCACGTCAAGGCCGTGGCGGAGATGACGGGCGAGAACCTTGATTCGATGATGGGGCGCGCCGTCGCCGCCGACGGTGGCGGTTCTATGCTCGCGACCCTCGTGGGCGCTGGGCCGACCACCACCTATGCGGAAAACATCGGTGTGATGGCCGCCACCCGTGTCTACTCGACGGCAGCCTACGTGGTCGCCTCCCTGGTGGCGATCTGCTTCGGCCTGTCACCGAAGTTCGGGGCAGTGATCTCCGCCACCCCCGGCGCGGTACTGGGTGGGATCTGCGTGGTGCTGTACGGCATGATCGGTCTGCTGGGAGCGAAGATCTGGAAGGAAAACCACGTCGACTTCGGCAACCCCATCAACCTGATCCCGGCGGCAGCGGGCATCATCATCGGCATCGGCGACGTGAAACTGCCGATCACCGAGGGCTTCACCCTGGGTGGCATCGCGCTCGGCACCATCGTGACCGTGGCCGTCTACCACATCGCCCACGCCATCGCCCCGCGCGAGCTCCGGGAGGCCGCCGACGGGGCGTCGCTGATCTACGACGCGCCCGGAATCTACTCCGACGACATGTCCGATGCCGCAACCGTCGACAATCGCCCAGCCGACCAGCGATAGCATTCGCGACATGACTTCGCTGATCCACGCTGACGAGGCCGGGTTCTTCGGGAACCACGGCGGTCGTTTCCTGCCCCCGCAGCTCGAAGCTCCCATCGCCGAGGTGGCAGCTGCCTACGCGCAGGCCCGCCAAGACCCCGGTTTCCAGGCCGAATACGAGGCGCTGCTGGCCGATTACGTCGGTCGCCCGTCGCCGCTGTTCCTGGCGGCCGGGCTGACCAGGCACCTCGGCGGGGCGAAGATCTACCTCAAACGCGAGGACCTCAACCACACCGGTGCCCACAAGATCAACCACTGCCTGGGCGAGGGGCTGCTGGCCAAGCGGATGGGCAAAAAGAAATTGATCGCGGAGACCGGCGCGGGGCAGCACGGCGTGGCGCTGGCGACCGCAGCCGCCCTGCTCGGGCTGGAGTGCGAGATCCACATGGGTGCCGTCGACGTGGCCAGGCAGCATCCCAACGTGGTGCGGATGGAGATGCTGGGCGCCAGGGTGGTGTCGGTCACCTCGGGCGGGCAGACCCTTAAGGAGGCCATCGACTCGGCCTTCTCGGTGTTCGCCGCCGACTACGCCGACACCTTCTTCGCCATCGGTTCGGCCGTCGGCCCGGACCCGTACCCGTCGATGGTGCGGGACTTCCAGTCGATCATCGGCCGCGAGGCCCGCCGCCAGGTGCTGGAGAAGGAGGATCGCCTGCCGGATGCACTGGTGGCCGCCGTCGGCGGCGGCTCGAACGCACTGGGATTGTTCACCGCCTTCCTGGAGGACGAACCGGTGAAGATGTTCGGCGTCGAACCCGCGGGCCGCAACCTCGAAGTGCCCGGCCAGCACGCCGCGACGATCACCCTCGGCACCCCGGGGACGCTGCACGGCATGCGCACGCTGCTGCTGCAGGACGAGGACGGTAACCCGGCGGAGGTGCACTCCATCGCCTCCGGGCTGGATTACCCGGGGGTCGGCCCGCAGCACGCCTTCCTGCGGGATACGGGTCGCGTCGAATACGTCACCGCCTCCGACGACGAGACCATCGCCGCCTTCCAGCTGCTGTGCCGCACCGAGGGCATCATCCCCGCCCTGGAGTCGTCGCACGCCCTGGCGCACGCCATCCGGTTGGCGCCGACGATGAGTCCTGACAAGGTGATTGTCGTGAACCTGTCGGGTCGCGGCGACAAGGACGTCGGCTACGTCGCCGAATACCTGAAGAAAGGATAGAGACCACCTCGAGGGGCAGCGTCATTGCGGATGGGCCGGTTCAGGCCCGCACCGGCAGGCCCCGGCGTGGCCCTGCCGGGTTCACTCGAAGAACTCCCGCAGCTGTTGTGCCCCGGTCTCATCCATGCGTGACTTCTGCGCAACCTCGCCATCGACCAGGTAGATGGCGTGGCTGCAGCACCTGAGGACCAGTTCGATGTCGTGGGTGATGACGAGCATGGTCTTCCCGTCGGCGCTCATGGCGGTGAGGTAATCCGCGACCTGGGTCATCCGTTTGTGATCGAGACCGCTCGTTGGTTCGTCCAGTATCAGGATCTCCCGTCCTGCCGCGATCGCGCTCCCGATCGCCACACGCTGCTGCTCACCACCTGACAGCGACATGGGATGGCGGCCTGATTTGTCATCAAGGTCCAGCGACCGCAGGATCTCCATAGCGCGTTTCTGCTCGGCATCAGGATCGGTGCCGTCCATGCTCAGGAGCAGTTCGCTGATCACGTCCTCGGTGAAGAGCTGATGATTGACGTCCTGCATGACCATGTAGACGAGGTCTCGTCGTTTTCGGATGTCGTGGGTGGCACCGTCGATCCCCAATACGCCGCTGCCGGTCTTCTCCAGGCCACACAGAGTCCTGGCCAGCGTGGTCTTTCCGGCACCATTTCTCCCGATCACCGCGATGATCTCACCGCGTGGCAGCGTCAACTCCGGAATAGAAAGCCTCCGGCGTCCCCTCGTGATGCATTTCAGCGACCTGAGGGACAGGCTCTCCCCGCTTCCCCTCGCCTCCGCCCGAGGCGCGAGCTTCCAGGGGTCGGGGGCTCTGAGCCCCAGATCCTCCAAAGCCTCCGGGGAGAGCGTGCGCAGCTCGTCGGGTCTGAATTCCCGCTCGATCCGGCCATCCCTGATGTAGATGAACCGGTCGGCAAGGTCAACGAGGTAGAAGATTCGGTGCTCCGCGATGACCAAGGTTTTCCCGTCGTCCCGCCAACGCTGCACCACTTGGGCGAGATCGTGGATCGCGAACAGATCGAGGTTCGACGAAGGCTCGTCTAGCACCAGCGTCTCCGGATTGGTCGCATCCACGGATCCGCAGGCGATGCGTTGCTTCTCCCCTCCTGACATGGCGAAGAGATTCCGGTCGAGCAGTTCTTCCAGTCCGAATCTCGTCGCGGTTCGCGTTATCCGTTGCTCAATCTCTTCAGGAGGCACACCGAGGTTCTCACAACCGAACGCGAGCTCAACAGTTGATTCGACGTTGTAGAACTGGGTCCGTGGATCCTGGAACACCGATCCAACATGCTCGGACAACTCGTAGAGCCTCATGTCCATGGTTCGTTTCCCGTCGTAGAGAACCTCTCCCCCCAGCTTTCCCTCGTGAAAATGCGGAATCAACCCGTTTATGAGACGGGTCATCGTGCTCTTCCCGCAGCCCGATTCACCGCACAGCACCACGGTCTCACCTTTGTCGATCTTCAGTGACACACCATCCACACTGGGAGCGGTCTCCTCACCATAGAAGAAGGTCACATCTCGAAACTCGATCATCTACGGATCTCCCAATCAGGTGAGGACATATGTGATTCCGAGCAGGGCGGTCACCAGTATGAGGACCGTCACGTCCGCAGGACGGAAACCGATTTTCGCGATGCTCGTATGTTGTCCCGGACGTTCTAGGCCCCGGGTCAGGGCAGCAGCCGAGAGCTCGTTCCCAATCTTCGCCAGTGAAATGATCAGGGGAATGATCCGGTACTCCAGGAGCGCGGTCGGATTCCTCCAGAACTTCTTGGCCCCGATGCGGATTCCGCGCATCCTCATGGCGTCGTTGATGGACCGGAACTCCTCCCGCATCGTCGGCGCGAACCGGAAGATCACCGAAACTGGGATCGTGATCTTCCTGCTGACCTTCATCCTCCCGAGACCCGTCACCAGTTCACTCGCGGTGGTCGTCGCGACGAAGTACGCGGCCATGGCGAACGCAGGGGCGAGCCGCAGCACGAAACCGATGAGCAGAACCGCTATCATGTTGATGATCATGGGCAGGTTCAGCTCCTCGTGGAAAGTCTTCGCGAGCATCCCCAGGGCGAACAACACGATGTACCAGACCGCAATTTTGAGCTGACGGTTCTGGAGAAGCAGAAGGATGGGGATCGCCGCCACGGCAGCGGTGAAGTAGTCGGAGCCGTTCAGCAGCTCCGTGATGGCGATCACCCCCATCACCACGAGTTTGGTGCGGGGGTCGAGTCTCAGTGGGAAACATCCACCACCCGCGGACGTGGCGTTCAAGCGATCCCGGCTCTCACGAAGTGTTTTTGCAGCATCTTGCGTCCGAGGAGAGCTCCGGCGAGGCCGCTGAGGAACAACACGGGAACTGCCGCGTACAGCATCCAGAAGGGCATGAACTGATGCACGGCGCTTACATACTCGGCCCCCATCGATTTCTCGATCTGGTTCCAGTAGTCGGCACCCGCGAACCAGAGGAGCAACGGGGCAGCGAGCATACCGAGGCAGTAGACGGCGTAACTGAACGCATGAGCGACGAATCGTTGGTAACCCCCGAGCCTCAGCACCAGATCAGCTGCGAGGCCCGCGACGCCCATGACGACGAGGGCCACCCAGGTGTAGCCCATCAGGAAGAAGAAAGCCCCAGTTATGACCCCCGTGAGGGTCACCATGCCGAATTTCTTGATCTTGGTGTAGTACAGCATCATCGGGATCGCACACACCAATGGCCAGATCACCATCAGCGCGGGATATACGGGAGGAAATGCGTTCAGGGCGCCGACGATGAACATCGTGAACATCGTGATCGCCGTATACACACCGACGTTGATCAGATCCTTTCCATTGAGTCTGTTCGTCTCAGCCATCTCCCTTTCCTTTCCTTGTTAGACTTTCTTCGGTTCGGCGTTGTGGAATTGTGGGTTGCGCCAAGGGGAAACGACATGCCTCGTACGCCGCCCCGGCTTTGACGGCCGACTCCCAGGAGCCTGGATTCATGGTTGGACGATCACCGCGTCGGCGGTCAGTGACTCCGGCGTCGACGGGCAACTGGTGAACCATTCGTCCTCGGGTACCCTCACCGCGACGACGGCATCCGCACCCGCGGGTAGGGCGGTGGCCAGCTGGGTGGCGGGCACGCTGGTGGTCAGCGAATCACTGAAAAACATCGTGAGCCGGGAGAACGTCGCTCTTCTCCATCCTGTTGCGGTGGTTCGTGCCGAAGCATCGCAAGCCCCACGTCATCACCGCTCCAGAACGAATCGGCACGCCAAGCTCCTGTTCGGTCATCGACAACCTCGTCTCGGTAAGTTTTGTTAGGCAAACCTCACAGGTCGAGAAGTGTAATACATTAGTGGTATGTCACGTAAGTGACCCCGCTTACCACGGGTCACAGCAACACTGCTTGTCAGGGCAGGGGTTGTTGGCGCGGTGCGTGTTGACGCAGCCGGGTCGGATCGTTGCCGGAGTTGTCTGTTCAAGCATCTCCGTCAGCCATCAGTGGCCGATGATCCATCGTTGACCGTAGACGTTCGCCCGGGTCATGCTCCCGTCCTGCCGCCCGGCCTTGGCGCGAGTCGGTTTATCCGCAGACCCTGGCCCCTCCAACTGCTCTCGGCAGTTCGATCGTGACCTCGCAGCCCGGCGGCCGGTTCCGCAGGTCGACGGTGCCCCGATGGGCCGCGACTATGGTGCGGACGATCGGCAGGCCGAGTCCGTTTCCCGACCCAGCGCCAGGGGTGCGGGCCCGGTCGCCGCGCCAACCCGCGGTGAAGGACTTCTCCAGGGCCTCCGGACTCAACCCGCCGCAGCCGTCGCGGACCTGCACCCGCACGGTGTCGTCGCCGCCGCTGACGACCACGGTCACCTCGGTTCCGGGACGGGTGTAGGCGATGGCGTTTCCGATGATGTTCTGCAGCGCCCTTGACAGCAGTCCCGCGTCTCCCGTGACGTCGCTGGAATCCCCCTCGACGGAACCCGTGAGGCGCACGTCGCGGCGCAGGGCGAGCGGGGTGAGGTTGCCGACGAGGTCGGAGACCAGGTCGCTAACGGTCACCGTCTCGGAGTTCAGCTCCAGGGTGCCGGACTGCAGCCCGGCCAGCGCCAGGACGTCGTCGACCATGGCGGCGGTGCGTTCGGCCTCCGCGACGATGGCGCGGTGGTAGCTGGCGGGGTCCGGGGCGATGCCGTCCTCCAGCGCCTCGCCCATCGCCCTGATACCGGCGAGCGGGGTGCGCAGGTCGTGGGACAGCCACGCGATGAGTTCCCGCCTGCCCTGCTCCACCTCGCGCCGGCGGCGTTCCTGTTCCAGCGCCGCCGCGGCCTCCGCGATCACCCGCTGGCTGCGCAACGCCACCAGCACACCCGCCAGCAGGGCCGCGGGAACGGTGGCGGCGAGCAGCAGCAGCGGCACCCCCACCGATTCGATCAGCATCAGCCGCACCCCGACCAGCATCCCGACCCCTACGGTCACGACGACGGTGATGGGGCTCAGCAGGGCGGCCCAGCGAACGGAACGCCTCGCCACGCTCAGGGTCATGGCGGTGCAACCCAGACCCACCAGCAGGGTGACGGCGGCGACTACCAGCAGCTGCCCGGTCACGAGGCCTCCCACCGGTATCCGCGACCCCACACCGTCACCAGCCGGGTGGGATGCTGCGGGTCGGGCTCCACCTTCCCGCGCAGCCGCCGCACGTGCACCGTCACCGTGGATGCGTCGCCGACGTCCCAGCCCCACACCACGCGCATCAGTTCCTCACGGGAGAAGACCTTCTCGGGATGGGTTACCAGGTGGGCGAGCAGGTCGAACTCGCGGAGCGTGAGCGTCAGCGTCTCGCCCGCGAGGGTGGCTTTCCGGGCGGTTAGGTCGAGGGCGAGGTCGCCGTCGGTGATGATCTCCCGTTCGGGCCGGGGTTGCTGTCGTCGCAGCACCGCGTTGACCCTCAACACGAGTTCGCGGGGGCTGAACGGTTTGGCCAGGTAGTCGTCGGCGCCGAGTTCCAGACCCAGCACCCGGTCGGCCTCCGAGCCCTTGGCGGTGAGCATGATCACCGGTGCGACCACCCCGCGGGAGCGGATCCGCCGGAACACCTCGAGGCCGTCGATACCGGGCAGCATGAGGTCCAGGATCACCAGGTCGCAGCCGTCGGCGAGTCCCAGGGCGCTGATCCCGTCGGATGTCTCGGTGATGCTGTGCCCGGCTGCACGCAGGTAGTCGGAGACCACACCGCGCACGGTCGGGTCGTCGTCGACGAGCAGGATGTTTCCCATGGGCTCAGGGTAGGGCTGCTCATCCGAATGTGAATGCATTGGCGCTCACGCCTTTGTCGAAGGTCAGGGTGACGGTGGTTCCCCGGGTGGCCTCGGGCAGCCGCACCAGCCGGTACAGGCGGGCACCGGAGATCGTCACCTCCTCGCCCTGCACGTCGGCCCCACCGGGTGGACCGCCGCCCTCGACCTGGACGCGCACCTTCGCCCCTGCGGGACCGTCCATCACCAGGAACATCTCACGCCCGGCGAAGCGATAGTTCAGTTGCACCCCGTCCCGGGCGGCGGTAATCGATTCGTCGCCGGCCGTCCAGCTCCCGGACAGGCTCCACCGATTGGTGGCACCGGGCGCTGGGTTCTGGCCGTAGTCGCGTTCCCCGGTCTCCAACCGGGTTTCGTTACCGGATGCGCGCCGGGTACCGAGGTAGGTTTCCGGTGACTGCCCCCGCGTGGGCTGCGTGGTTTCCCCGGTGACCCCGGCCTTGTCCCCGGTTTCGCCGAGCAGGTCGCGGATCTGTTTCTCCGCTTCGTCGTAGCTGCCCTCGCCGAAGTGCGTCCAGCGGATGTTGCCGTCCTTGTCGATCAGGTATTTCGCAGGCCAGTACCGGTTGTGGTAGGCGCGCCAGGTGGCGAAGTCGTTGTCCAGGGCCACCGGGTACTTGATGCCCGCGTCACGCACCGCCTTCTCGACGTTCTCCGGCACTTTTTCGAAGGTGAACTCGGGTGCATGCACGCCGATGATCTCCAGTCCGGCGGCACGGTAGCGGTCGTACCAGGCGTTCAGGTAGGGCTGGGTGCGCATGCAGTTGATACAGCTGTAGGTCCAGAAGTCAACCAGCACGACCTTGCCCCTGTGGTCGGCCAGGGTGGTGGGGTTGCTGTTGACCCAGTGGGAGATACCGGCCAGTTCCGGGGCCGGGCCGAGCTGCCGTTGTTCGGCATTGCCCGCCACCCCAGGGGCCGCGTTGCTCTGGGGGATGAGTCCTTGTTCGAAGGCCGTGAGCGCAGGGAACTTGTCGACGGCCCAGGTCTGGAGTGCCTTGTCCAGGCCCGTGGAAACGAACAGACCCACGACGATGAACAGTGCCGCGATGGCACGCTGGAACCAGCCGCGCGGGTTCGAGGCCCAGCCGAGCCGATCGACGAGCCTGCGGCCCGCCAGGGAGATGCCCAGCAGCGCCCCCGCCATGCCCGCACAGTAAATACCCAGGTAGATCATGCCTGCGACGGGACTGGCGGGCAGTACCGTCGCGATGACCCACGCGTAGGTTGGCGAGCAGCTGCTGAACACCGGCCCGAGTGCGGCGCCGGTCAGGAGTGCCCCCGCGGTTTCGCCGCGCTGGTTGCGGGCCTTCCCGAGGAGGCCGTGGGCAGCCTCCAGCTTGGTCCACCGGGCTACCCGGGCCCACAAACCGGGGAAGAGCATCGCAACCCCCAGCAGGATCACCAGCACGCCCGACCCGATGGCCCAGACGCGCGGATCGATGCTGAGGAAGGCGGTGCTGGCTTTCAGCAGTAGTGTGAAAACCAGCAGCGACACGACGAGCGAGGCCGCGATCAGGTAGGGGCGACGCCTGGAACCGTGTCCCAGGCTTCCGCCGACGATGACCGGCAGGAACGGCAACACGCACGGCGCCAGCACCGTCAGGACACCTGCGACCAGGGAGAGCAGAGCGGTGACGATCATGAACTCAGCCCTGGAGTTCCTTGAGCAGGGCATCCACCGAAGTGCTGACCCATTGGCGTGTCTTCTCGCCGTTGGTGTCTATCTGCACGAAGGTGTGTTGCGTCGTCACCCCGTAGCGTTGCCGCAGATCGGTGTGCTGGTCGTAGTCGACGCTCACCACGGTGGTCTTCGCGGGGATCTTCCCGGGATCGGAGGTCAGCGCCTCGTTGATGGCCCGGCAGTCGGGGCACCACTTGGCGTTGAAGAACAGCACTACCTTCGAGTCGGCGTACTTGTCCTTGGAGGCCTGGTACTGGTCGTAGGTGATGTAGGACTGGGACGCCGAATCACTGTGCGACGTGGCCGAGGAGGAAGACTTCGCGGAAGACATGGCATCGGAGGACGAGTTCGCTTGGGAGCAGCCGCCGAGCACGATGATGGCTGACAGGGCCAGGGGCAGGAGGTATTTCTTCATGCCCGGAAGTCTTCCGCCGCCGTGATGACGCGGAACAGGGAGAAATCCTTACGGAAGTGTGACGTCTCACAGACATCCGGTCGCCCCGGTCCCGTGGATGCGCACGCGAGCCCGTTCACCCGCGTCAACGTGTTCTTCCACGGGTTTTTACACGTCCCCACCAAGGCCAGCCGAGCCGGGGCTCGGAAAGGCCTGATCGACAACGTGTCGCGGACCGCTTCCTTGAAGCTGGTTGAGCCAGCACGTGAACGAAGCGAACGGTTGTGTCGAAACCATTGCTGGCACCCGGTCGGTAGAACCCGGCCACGGTCCCGGAGGAAGAGGGTGGGACATGATTTTCTGCCCCACATCCTGTTGTCACTTCTGTTCCAGACGAACGGCCCCGGCCCCATGCCCGGTTACGCCCCGGCAGAGGCGTTGCTGACCCTGACCGGGGTTTCCCCGGGAATCACGACCATGACGGTCAGGAACTGCGAACCCGACGGCATCACTTGCAACGACGCCACGCGCACCTACGCCATCGCCGTCACCTGAGCGGCCGTCGCGATCCGCTCGTTCTACTCGTCGTGCTGGACGACCTCGAATCCCAGCAGCTCAATGGACATTCCGCGGCGTTCGTCGTCGGCGTGGGCGCTCGTGTCGCGGCCGGCCACCCAGGCGTCGTAGTGTTCTCGGGTGTCCCAGCGGGTGATGACGAAATAACGGTCCTCACCGAACCGAGGACGCAGCAATTCGAAACCCTCGAAACCCTCGGCCGCGTCCACCGAGCGCCTGCGGGCCGCGAACCGTTTCTCGATCTCCGGTCCCGCACCTTCGGGGATCCTCAGCGCGGTGATGTTCACAAACGTCATGGCATCCTCCTGAACCATCAGTTGGGTGATCCTAACCCGCTCCCCCGTCGTTCCGGGCCTCGGCGGGACGGTGGGCGAGCGGAATGCTCACCCACGTCTTCTCCCCATCCTCCCCACCGTGAACGAGGGTGGTGCCGAACCTGGCGACCCGGTCCGACAGGGTCTGGGCCGATGCCCTGGGCGGCACCCAGGTGGCCGAGACCCCGCAGGCGTCGGCCATCCCGGCCAGCACCCTGTCCGGGAGCGTGACAGTCCTGCGTTCGGCTGAGTCACCGATGGTGAGCGCTCTCCGGGCCACCCGGAGGGCCTTCAGCACACGCGGCGGGGCGACCCGGTCCGCCACGTCGACGACCACCCACCCGAGGCCCTCGGGACCGAACTCGCCGAACATCTCCGCGAACCCCTCACGGGTGGTGGCAACCACCGGGACCGCCAGGAAGAAGAGCTGCCAGGCGGCCCGTATCTTCTCGGGTTCCAGGTTCTCCGGAACCCTTCCTGCGACGACGTCGACGGCGGTCCCCAACGCGCCCACCATGCGAACGGCGGTCCCGGACAGGAAGTCCTCGTGGAGGCGCATCGCGGCAAGGAAGAGCTCGGAGCGGGCGGTCTGCAGTTCGGCCTCCAGCCACGGGGCGTTGAGTTCGCGCCTCTGGCCCACCCATTCTTCGTCGGGATAGTTTTCGCCGAGTCGTCTCCGGTTCTTCTTGATCTCGCGGCGCAACTGGTCCAGTTCGGCCCCGATGCCCTCCAGTTCCGGTTCCATCTCGACCTGCTCCATCCGCAGTTTCTCGAAACGGGCCCGCAGCTCCTCGCCGCGTTCGAGCCTGTGCTGGTACTCCTGCTCCGCCTTCTGAAGTTCGGCTGCCGCCACGTCGTGCTGCTTCCGCCACTCCCGGGCGGAGTTGCCGAGGGTGAACACGAACTCGGTCGCCCCGGGTTTGAAGGCGAGCGTCCTGTAGTGCTCGGTGGTGGTTTCCGAAACCTTCCGCCTGGCCTGTTCCTCCGCCTTGGCGTTGGCCGTCATCTCGGATTCAGCTGCGGCGAGTTCCTTCGCCACCTCCGGGACGCGTTCCCGCAGAAGACGTTCGCGTTCCACGAGCTCCTGATGGCTCAGCATCGCGTCACGGGCATCGATCATCATCCGGGTCAGGCGTTTCACCTTCTTCTCGGCCTGGTGGAAGTCGTGTTTGGCCAGCCACCAGCTCTGATGGGAGGCCTTGCCGTCGCGCCAGTCCCGTAACCTGCCCAGCATCCTGACGGACCCGGCCTCCCCGTCGCCGGGGCCAGGTTTGTCGAACCAGTACTCGGACCTGAACGCCTCCCGGGTTTTCCTGTCCCCCAGCCAGGCCGCGACCATGCCCCAGGCACCCCCTGCCTTCCGGTTTCCACCGGCTGTTTCCCCGTCACGAATCGCGGTCGCTATGTCGGCGAAGTAGTCCGCCGATTCCCGCCACGGCCGCCCCAGAGCCTCCCGGCCCGTGAGTTCCGCGGCGAATCCCGCGGCGGCCTCGTCGTTTTCGGAGATCACCACCGTCTCGAATCCGCAGAACTCCTCCCGTAGCTGCAGGACGACGCGCTGGAATCCTTTCGCGTCCTTCCAGCTGTGCTCCTCGGTGGTGAACGCCTCCATCGGGTGCGACAGCGACGCCAGGCGCCGGGCGCGTTCGACGATGTTGCCGGCCAGGATGTCGCGCAGCACGACGGTCCTGTCCTCGCCGGGTGCCGCGTTGATGCCCATGAGTCCCTGTCCGGGCGCCAGGTCGTCCAGGGCGCGGTTCGTCACGAACTGCTGTCTCAGGGTCGGCGACTGCTCCGGATCGCGGGGCCAGCGTCCGGAGGGAAGCCGTTCCGGCAGGGTCAGGGCATCGATCGCATCGGGATGATCGGCGATGTCCACCCGCCCGGTCTCGTCGAGTTCATTGTCACGGGTCAGGTAGGCGCGCAGCGCGGCTCCCGGTCGTTCGTCGGTTTCCAGTTCCGCGATCACGGCATCCAGTTCCGTGCGGAAGCAGCTGTTCAGGAAGTCGGGGTCCGGGGTTTCCTCGCTGCGCCGGTCGTCCACCCACTGGCTTCTCACGACGATCCGGTCCATGGACAGTTCGCGGGCGCCCTCGATGCCCCAGGTCTTCTGGACGATGCGCAGCAGTTCCCGCAGGGAGTCGGCGTCCTGGGGCGGCGGCAGTTCCCCCTCGATGCTCGCGCGCCTGGCACGCTCGAAGGAGTTGATGATCTCCCCCAGCCGGGTCTGCGCGGCACCGAACTCGTCGACCCATTCGACCCTGGGGATCTGTCCGTGGGCGATTCTCCCGACGGCCCAGAGCGACGACGACAGCACCGCGGAGTCCGGGATGATCCGCCCGTCCTCGTCCAGTATCAGACCGATGCAGGCGCCCCTGCCCGCGGGGCGTTCGGTGTGTTCGGTTTCCTCCCCCGAGATCTTGCGTAGCCAGTCGTAGGTGTCCTTGAACCGGTACACCCCCAGAAAAACGAGATGCCGCCAGGCTCCGGGGCCCCTTCCCCCCGAGGAGGAGAGGGTTTCCCACGGCAACGAACCCGGCGGTGTCCATTCGATCACCTGCTCGCTCCCGGACCCGTCGGCCAGGGACATCGGCCTGGGCATCAATTGCGGGCTGAAAAGCTCCAGCAGCCGCCAGAACGCGAGGATCCGGCGGCGCTCGTCATCAAGAAGGCCCGGCATGCGTACCATCTTGCCGTTCCCGCTCGTCAAACGCACTCGGCTTTCTGTCCGACGGCATCTGGGATCAATCCGGCCGGGCGATCCGGCGGGCCGCACGCACCACTGATTCCCTGCGTCTGGCACGCTCCGCATCGGTGTCGGAGCCGGTCAGCATGCGGGCCACCTGCGGCACGGAGGACCACCACCCCGCGAGCGACAGGATGAGGAAGATCATGTGATCCGCATCGATCTCCTCGGCGACGCTACCTGCCCGCTGCCCTGCCTCGACGGCGGCCGTCTTGTCCCTGTACAGCCCCAGTCGCTGCTCGTCGTCGGGGTTCCCCGCATCGAAAGCGAGCCCTTCCCAGCGCAGCAGACGTTCAAGCTCCGGATGCTCCAGGTGATAGTCGTAGACCCGTCCCGCGTACTCCCCGACGTCCTCGGTGGCGAAGGATTCCACCGGCACCGCTTGCGCGACCTTGACGAGTTCGTCGCGAAGCACATGGGCGAACAGGTCGCGTTTGCCACCGAAGTAGTTGTAGATGCGTTCCTTGTTGACCCCGGCCACTCCCGCGATCCGCTCGATGGTGGTGCCGTCCAGCCCGTGGGCGGCGAATTCGGCGACAGCCGCGTCGAGGATGCGGCGTTTCGTCGCTTCTGTGTCCCAGGCCATGACTCGTTCCCGCTTGCCGTGTCATTCCAACGCGAGGGTTGGTCTTTCGGGACAACCGTACTACGCTCAATTCCAACGTAAACGTTGGAATTGAGGTGGATCATGTCACGCACACGCTCGGCCGCGACCGCCCCACCCCGGCAGGACACGGGGAATCGCAGTGGCAGCGAGTTCCCGGCGGACCTCGGGACGGTGACCGCGTTGGTCGTCACGGCCCTGGCGGTACTGTCCCAGCTCTACGCGGCAATTCCCCTGCTGACGCCGGTCGGGGAGGCGCTGGGCGGCAGCGCGACCTTCGCGCTCTCGACCGGCTACGGGCTCTGCTACGCGGTCGGGTTCCTCCTGTGGGGACCAGTTGCGGATCGTTACGGCCGCCGACGGGTCATGCTCATCGGCTTGTGCCTTCTGGTGTTCGCGACCCTCGCGTGCGGGCTCACCACATCACTTCTGGCCCTGGCCCTGGCTCGCGGGGCGCAGGGGCTGATGGCCTCCAGCTTTCCGCCGGTCGCGCTGGCCTACCTGAGCGAGGCGGTGGCTCCCCGACACCGCGCAACGGCCATCGGGGCCATGTCCACCGCCTTCCTCGTAGCGGGGATCACCGGGCAGATCGGCGCGCAGGCCATCACCCAGCAGTTCGGTTGGCCATGGGCGTTCCTCGGCAGCACCTGCCTGCTCGCGATCTGCGCCCTGGCGGTCGCCTGGCTGACACGCGAGCACCACCGCACCCGGGTCACCGGCGGCCCGGGAGAGCAGTTTCTCGCCATCGCCCGGCTCCTCGTTCGGGGTGACGTGTTGTGCCTGTGCGGCGCGCACCTGACACTCCTGTTGTCGTTCGTCGCCATGTACACCGGCCTCGGCCTGCACCTGACGGCCTCAGGACACGGTCCCGGGGCAGTGTTCCTGATCCGCCTGGCGGGCCTACCAGGCATGTTCGTAGCCTTGGCAGCAGGTCCACTGGGGCGTCTCCTGGGAGGCGACGCAGGTCTCGCGCGGGCAGGATTCCTGATCGCCGCAGCGGGGCTCGCCGCGGAGGCACTCACCCCCGGGTCGCTGCTCGGGTTGGGAGCGACCAGCCTCCTCTTCGTCGTCGGGATCGCACTGGCGGTACCGGCCATGATCAACCTGTTCGGCCAGGCCGCGGCACCTCGGCGGGGAAGCGGCATGGCGGTCAACGGTTTCATCCTGTTCATCGGCGCCAGTCTCGGCCCGGTCCTTGCGACCGCTGACCTCGGATTCCCGATCCTGCTGCTCATTCTTGCGATGTTCCTGGGGACGGCTGCCGTTCTTGTGACCTTTTCCGCGCACCTGGTCTCCCGGAATAACGAGGGCGCAGCATGAAACGGGTGCTCGTGCTGGGCGCGACGGGCCGTTCTGGTTCCGCCGTGATCTCCCACCTGTCCGGCCGGGTGGAGATCGTCGCCGGGCTGCGCACGGAAGTTGATCGCAGCCGCCTCCCCGGGGACGCCTGCATCGCCGGAACTGCACTGGTTGACCTGGCATCGATCGCAAGCCTGCAACGGGCGATGCGCGACATGGATGCCGTGGTGAACGCGATCCGGCTCCGGGAGGACATTCCCGCCACAGCTCTGGTCGATCTTCACCGCCTCATCCTCGACGCGGCTCCCGACGCCCATCCACCCCTGATCGTGACCGTCGGCGGGGCAGGTTCACTGCACCTGCCCGGCCAGCATAGGTTCTGGCAGTCGTCGGCCTTCCCCGCCCGGACACTGCCGCGGGGCCGCGCCCACGCCGAGCTGCGCGACCACCTGGAGGCAGGATACGCGGGTCGGCACTGGGCCTATCTGATCCCACCCCCCGCCTTCATCCCCGAAGCCCCGGCCACCGGCGGCTACCGGGTGTGGCAACCGTCCGGGGACGAGTCGGGATTCATCCGCCGCACCATCGGCTACACCGATTTCGCCCTGGCGGTCGCCGATGCGCTCGGGCAGGGATGGACGGGCACCCGTCTCGTCGGAACCTGAGGGCCGGGCCCGGGTGATGCGGACACGAAAGCCACCTGGTTGGATTTCTCCGGGACGACCCACGCCCCCGTTTTTGAGGGCTTCTTAGGATGAAACGCATGAGCGCCAAAGACAACCCCACACTGACCATCAGGTCAGAGTGCATCGACTCCGAAGGACGTTTCAGGACTGATTTCACGGGACGGGGCAAGGACATCTCCCCCGAGTTGGGGTTCGACGGCCTGGTGTCTGGCACCCGTACTCTGGCGGTGACGCTGGAGGACCTGACCCATCCCCTGTTCGGTTCCATGGCCCACTGGCTGGCGTGGAACATCCCTCCCGGGGACTCAATACCGGCCGCGATCGAACCGGGCCGCGTCAATCCCTCGACCGGGATCACCCAGGGAACCGCCTACGGATGGCACAGGTACCGCGGCCCGAAACCTCCCCGGGGCAAAACCCACACCTACCGTTTCACCGTCTACGCACTGGACTGCGACCTGCGTCTTCCCTCCCGGACCCGCCTGGCGGGTTTCAAGCAAGCGATCGAGGGGCACGTCCTGCAACAGGCCACGCTCGAGGGAACCTACGAGTGATCAAACCCATCCCACCGATCAGCCGGATGCCGCGTGCTCCACAGGCGCATGTTCCACGGGAATGACAAGAACCCGGTTCACCCGGATCCGCATGAGGGCCGGCTGCGGAGGCCGGGGCGACTCGTTAGTTCTCGGGGTTCCTCAGCATCACTGAGGTGCCGCCCCAGAAGTTGAAGCCCTTGATGACGAGGGTGCCGTTCGAACCGTCGCCATCGGCCTCCTCGGCGATACTGACCCCGGCCATGATGTTGACGCTCTGGTCGACAACCAGCTGCGCGACCTTCAAACGGGCGCGCGGGGTCAAGGCTGGGTTAGCATGAGACACAAGAGGGCCTTTCTCGCAGTGGATACCTTCGCGAATCCCACTCAACCAGCAAGGCCCTCCTTTGCGTTCACGCTCCCGGATCGCAAACCTTCAACCAACCTCCCCGGTCAGTACACCTAGCGACGGAACTTCTCAAAATAGCTCTTCCTGACCATGTCCAGATCATCTCTCCCTAGCACAAGGCCGGAATCAGCGTGTCCAAACAACAGAGTCAAGACCCCCATAGGTTCCCGGATTGGTCAAGCCACACATCTCCGGCGCCTCGGACGCCCTTTACGATCCTGCGCCTGGACAGGACGCTCACCACACACTGGCTCCGCTCTCCACGAACAGGGCTGGGGGCGCTGCCCCACCAGGCTGACGCGCCCGGCATCCGGATGTGCCTGGAACACAGGTATGCCCCCAAGAAGCGGGCCAGTTCTCCTTGTAACGAGGGCATAGAACCCTGGCGTGCGAACGAACTTCGCGGAGCAATCAACTACTCCCCTCAAGCGGCTGGGGAGCCCCTACAGTGGTTCCCCAGGCTGCCATTATCGGCCTCCACCTTGAGGTCCCCCGGCGATCTGGCGGGGCGTCTGGGAATACTCCTAGGACCTACTGACACCCGAAACTTTTGGAGACCCGATGCAGTATCGACCTTGTGGGCTTTTCGGTCAAGGTCCGGCGTTTCAGGTGTGTTCACATCGATTTGCCGCACGGCCAATACTCGCACTCCCGCATCATGTGTGGTGTATCCCTCCGGGTAGACCACCGAAACCGATTCACCCAATCCTGCCCTGTGATCCACCGCAGCGAACGCCCCTCCTACCATTCCCTTCGCGATCACTGCACCGGCCCCGCAATCATGCAGAACACGCCGCATCAACAACTCCCTCCCCGACAAGCACTGTTGGTACACCCCCATGACACCGCACTGCGCTATACTGCAAGACATTTAGCAAAAATACGGGGAGGCACTTGTCAACAGACAGGCGCCATCTCTGTGGCACATCTTAAACAGAGAGATCTGAGACAGCGAAGCTGGCACGTTTTCGGATGATCCCCTCAAGAGTCTACAAGCCGCCATCAGCCCCAGTGCCGTGGCGGAAAATAAACCACCAAGCCCCCTTAGAAGCTCCCGACATTTCGGGGAAAATTGGCTATGTTGCTTGCGTCGATACGTTTGCTCGATATTCATATTTGCCTCCGGAAGACCCTTATACTGTAAACAGGTAGGATGCAATCATGACCCCATAGAAAATACTTCCAAAACTACAGCAGAAGATCACAAACCACAGGTTTCTCGGCACTTCATGATCAGTGGAGCCACTAGAGAAATCGGCAAGGCGATCGCCGAGGCTTTTCTCTTGCTTGGAGACAATGTTTCGGCGTGCTCCCGCCACGAACCAATTCCAATCAAAGAGGCGTCCACCAACTCCCTGCAGTGTCGATGTGACGCGTCAGTCCCTAAGCAGGTTGCTCACTTCATCGAAACGGCCGTTGACCACTTCGGACCCATCGATGTCCTAGTGAATAATGCAGGCATCAATCAGGGTAAATCATCCCCTCTTATGAGCAGTGAATCATGGGATGAGGTAATTCGAACGAACCTCTACGGAACTTTCCACTTGTGTCGAGCGGCCACCTCTGGCCTGATCAAAAATCAGGCAGGCGTCATTCTTAATGTGTCGTCGGTGGCCGGAGTGACCGGCAACCGAGGACAAGCCAACTACAGCGCCGCCAAGGGCGGGATCAGCGCCCTGACGCTGACCCTCGCCAAGGAGCTCGGACCATTCGGAATTCGAGTCAACGCCGTGGCTCCGGGATTTATCGAGACGGACATGACCAGCGATCTACCACCAAAGGCAAAACAGTTGGTGCGCAGGTCGGTGCCACTGAGACGATTCGGATCCGTCTCGGACGTGGCTTCCTTGGTCACCTTCTTGTGCAGCCCCCAAGCCTCATACATCACAGGACAGATCATCAGGATCGATGGAGAGCTTGTACTGTGACCACCGTCAGACACCTACCCAGGGGGTCGGCAAATTCGGTGCGTGAGGGCAGTTGAGCTGATTTGCCGGGGTGGTGTTGTCGCGCGTCAGAGTATGTGACAGGGCTGTTGTGTAGATCCTGGAGGGGAGTCTGAGCATGGGGGACCGTCCTTGATCCCGGTGGAGAAGAAGACCCGGATCGTGCTGAGCGTGCTGGCTGGTGAGATGCCCAACGCCGAGGCGGCATGTAGGGAGAAAGTCAGTGAGTAGTCGATCGGACTGGGGTCTTGGCCGCAACCGACACGGCAGGCTGCCAAAGAGCTGGTCCGGAAGCATGCGCTGGCCCATCCGACGTGGGGGCACCAGAAGGTCTGGGTGATGATCCGCCATGACGGGGGCCTGTCCGCATTCCGGTGCATCTACTCCAGCCGATATTCGGTGGCGGTTTACCGTGGCCATCACCAAGATGCAGGTCGACCCCGCGTGGAGTGCTGCCCGCCACGGCTCGGCCGCCAAGAGATCATCTCAGCAGCCGCTTGACGATGCGTGTCTTATAGCCATCGCCTTGGGGTGGGTAGACCAGCGGCATTTCCTGTCTGGGCAGGTGGGACAACACTGACTTCGCATGCGTGAACGTATCGAAGCTGTGGCGCCCATGGTACGCCCCCATACCGGAGTTCCCCACGCCACCGAACGGTAGGCCGGGGTGCGAGAACTGCATGATGGTGTCGTTGACGCATCCTCCGCCGAAAGAGATCCGGCGAAGAATCTGACGAATCAACGAATGATCGGAGGCGAAGATGTACAGCGCCAACGGTTTATCGCCCCTATTGACGGCATCGATCACATCATGCTGGAATTCGGAGCGCTGGTAGCTGAGGACTGGCAGAATCGGACCAAAGATCTCGCCTTCCATCACCTGATCCCCCCAGTCCACGTGGTCAAGGATGGTCGGAGCGATGTACAGCTCATCCCTGTTGGACACACCCCCAAGCACTATCTTGCTCCTCGCGGACATCAGTAGGCTATCAAGTCGATCCCAGTGAACCGAGGTCGCAATGCGGCCATAATCGGGACAACTCGAGGGATCGTTGCCATAGAACTGTGCTATCGCTCGACGCAGTTGCTCAACAAGCTCGTCATGAACCGTGTCCTCGACCAAGACGTAGTCCGGTGCTCCGCAGTTCTGGCCGGCGTTCAGGAACTTCCCCCAGACGATCTTGCGAGCAGCGGCTGGCAGGTTCGCGGTGTGATCCACGATGGCTGGAGCCTTGCCGCCGAGTTCGAGCGTCACTGGAGTCAGGTTGCGCCCTGCGGCCTCGGCGATCACCTTCCCGACTTGGGCACTACCGGTGAAGAAGATGTAGTCAAACTGGTTCTCCAGCAGGTCGGCTATCACTTCCTTACCGCCCTCCACCGCAACGACATATTCCGGAGGAAAGGTCTCAGCCAGCAGCTGGGAGAGGACAGATGCGGTGTGCGGGGCCTGTTCGGAGGGCTTGACTATGCACGTATTTCCTCCCGCGATCGCCCCGATGAGCGGCTCAATGACCAGCTGGAAGGGATAATTGAACGGGCCGATCACCAAGGTGACACCGTATGGTTCCCGATAGATTCTGTTCACGGAAGGGAAAACGAACAGCGACTGCCCAGCACGCCTAGGCCTGCTCCATCGAGAAACGCTACGAGCAGCTTTGCGAATATTGCGCAAGGAGAAACCGATCTCCGTCGAGTATGCCTCGAAGGTCCCTTTCCCAAGATCCTTCCTGAGAGCAGCAGCAATGTCATCGGAGCGTCTGTCCACGGCGGAGTACAGTTGTTCCAGCTGCTGCCTGCGAAAGCTAATATCCAAGGTGTCTCCGCGAGCAAAGTAGAATCTCTGCTCCGCGACAAGATGCGACGCGTTCATTATGACTCCAATCACATGGCCTGACTCAGTACTCAAAAAATATTGATCGAGACGGATTTTCCACCTTTTCCGGTACATTCCGGGACCACGTCAGCCACGCTCACGCCGGAACTTCCGGTGCATCATCACGACCGATAACGGCTGAGACGTTCTGGCCGCCGAAGGCATTCGAATTGATCATCGCGGTGCGCACATCACATTGCCGAGGCGCCCCAGCGACAACATTCAGACCGAGCGAGGGGTCCGGAATGCAGAATTATACTCCGCATGTTCAATTAAACCTGTTTTTCATCGCTGCCCACGAAATGTGCGGCACTCCACAAACACCCGGGGAGCACCAGAGCTTCCAGGCTGTTACAACCTTGCCTCGGTCAGCGCCACAAGACGGATCCGCTCAGATCCACCTGCCAAACCGATAATTGCGATGTGAAATACCGCGCGACAGGCCTCGGTGAACTTTTGTTATCGTCACGTTACCCCACCGACGCCATCCGCCAGTAGTAACTATCGGCCAACGATCATCCCGCAAAGAGTTCCGCAGGTGGTTGCCTCGTCGCAGCCCTGTCTACTTCCGCCATCATCACACCGGAGGGACTGTTGGGCGGATGCAATGCTTCTCAGACCAGTGCCCTCAACCGGGCGAGGCGCTCTCGGGAGACCGCCCCCGGGGCCGCGGTCCAGGCGATGATCTGCACATCCGGGTCGGCGTTCCAGGTCAGCGCGGACCATTCGAGTTCGAGCTCCCCCACCAGCGGGGGCCACATCAGGAGGCAGGTCACCGAACCGGAATGACGCACAATTCCCCCGAGTTGGGGCTCGACGGCCTGGCACCTGACACCCGCACCCTGGCGGTGACGTTTCAGGACCTGACCCATCCACTATTCGGTTCCATGGCCCACGGGGTGACGTGGAACATCCCTCCCGGACCCGCCTGGTGGGTTTCAAACAAGCGATCGAGGGGCACGTCCTGCAACAGGCCACGCTCGAGGGAACCTGCAAGTGAACAAACCCATCCCCCACCGCTCGGTTGGATACCTCATGTTCCGCAAGAATGACGAGACCCCAGCTCGCCCGGACCCACATGAGGGCCGGCTGCGGAGGCCGGGGCGGCTCGTTAGTTCTCGGGGTTCCTCAGCATCACTGAGGTGCCGCCCCAGAAGTTGAAGCCCTTGATGACGAGGGTGCCGTTCGAACCGTCGCCATCGGCCTCCTCGGCGATACTGACCCCGGCCATGATGTTGACGCTCTGGTCGATGACCCTCACCCCGGGTGGCACGTAGACGGTGTGGCCGCCCATGATCGAACTGAGTGTAAGTTCGATCTCCGCCCCCGAACCCATGACCGCCTCGGTGCGGATCTCATTACCGCCCCACAGGGCGAAGCTGTTCACCGACGGCATGCCGGGATCCAGCCGGATCACCTTGCCGCTCATGAAGGCGAGAGCGTTCACCACCTTGGCGTCCCGGGCCACGACGGGGGCCGCGGAAACACGCGCGGGGCTCGGAACGGCCTGGGTCCACCCGGTTCCCCCGGGCAGATCCGCGACGAGAACGGACAGGTCGTCGACGTACCGGGCCTCGAGACAGCTCTGCTGCCGCTCGTTGAACTCCTCGATGTCGAGTTGCCCCGCCTCGTAGGCGTTCTGGAGCACGCCGAGCACCGAGTCGCGTTCGGCGTCACCCACACGCATCTGCACCCGTGGCGACTGTTGAGGCAGATTGTCCGACATGCGGCAAAGTCTACGACCTACCGCGGCACCCGCACGCGACTCGGTCCGGAGGCGGCGAAGAAGAACGGCCCCCAACTCGACATCATGCCTTGCCAGGGGCCGTTTCCAGCTGTGAGCCGCCCACGGGAATCGAACCCGTGACCTACGCTTTACGAGAGCGTCGCTCTGCCTACTGAGCTAGGGCGGCAGCGCGAACAAACTATAGCCGCCGCAACCGACGGCGGCGAAATCCACCACACGCGGCACCCACGGGACGGTCACGTCGTCCCACGCAATCCACGGCAACCCACCCCCGACTTCAACTAATCCAAAGTTCTCTTTCGAAAATGTGAGGGATGAGTTACCATTACTGCATGACCAATCCTGATCTGAGTTCCATCCTGGACGATCTGGCGGCGGGTCGCATCGACACCGCCGAGGCGAACCGGCGAATATCCGCCCTCAAGAACAAGACCGGTGACACATCCCGGTCCACCCAGTCCGGCCCGAAACAGGAGGAGGCCCCGAAGGGCAAACCGGGCGGACTGACCCGGGTCTCGATCACTGCCGTCGGGCGGCGCGTGCGAATCGAGGGGGATTCGTCGATCGCCACCTTGTCGGTGGAGGGCCCACACGTGCTGCGCCGCAACGGCGAGGTGATGGAGGTCAGCTCCACCGGGGAGTTCGGCCCCAACCTGACCGGTTTCTCCCTGATCCGCCCGCCCCGCAGCCTCGACGACCTCCGCGACATCGGCCTCGGCAAGGAGCTGCTCGTCAAGGTCAACCCGAAGCTGATCATCGACGTCGAGGCCACCACGGGTGGCGTGCGCAGCACCGGGGCACCCCGGTTCGGGCGCGTCCGGGTGACCGCCGGGGGCTGCCACCTGAGCGACGTCGTCGAGGTCTCCGACCTGCTCAGCCAGGCCGGGGGAGTCACCGTCGAGGGACCGATCAGCCTGGGGCGTTCCAGGTTGAAGGTGGAGTCCGGGTCGCTGACCCTGATCCTCAAACCCGGTTCCAGTGTCACGGTGCACGCCGACGCGAAGTTCGGGCACATCCGCTGGCCCGAGGACAACGGCGGAGCCGACGAGGTGGTCTTCGGCAACGGTTCGGCCCGGTGCGACCTGACCGTCACGATGGGCCTGGCCACCGTGAAGAGCGAGGTGCCCGCATGACCTCCGAGCTGTACCGCGCCCCCGCCGAGTGCCCCGTCTGCGGCGAGGACCTGATCATCATCCGGAAGGGCTGCACGCACTGCGGCTCCGAGCTGGCCGGCGAATTCGCGTCCTCCCCCTATGACCGTCTCGACGCCGCCGAGCACGAGCTGCTGCGAGTCTTCCTGACTTCCCGCGGGAACCTGCGCGAGGTGGAGAAGCACCTCCAGGTCTCCTATCCGACGGCGCGCGCCCGGTTCGACGCGTTGCTGGTGAAACTGGGTATGAATCCCGACGTCCAGCCCACTCCACCGCAGTCCGGCGAGCCCGGCCCCGCCGAGCAGGGGGAAACGAAAGCCGCCACCCCGCAGGAACAGATCCTGGCACGGGTGGCGACCGGTGAGATCAGCGCCGAGGTGGCGGCCCAGCTGATCGCGGGACTGGATTGAGAAGTCTCGTCAGGAGGTGACCTTCCTGATGGTCACCGAAATGGTGCGGCCGTTGGGGGCCGCGTAGCTGACCTCGTCGCCCACGCGATGGCCCAGCACCGCGGCACCGAGCGGCGACTGTGGGGAGACGGCCTGATCCACGGAGGAATCGGTGCCGAGAATCTCCCTGGACCCGAGCAGGAAGGTATCCGTGTCGTCATCGTCGCCGAAGAACGCAACGGTGACGATGCGGCCGGGGCTGACCTCGTCGGGGTCACCCTGGGCCTCGCCCACCTGGGCGCGTCGCAGCAGGTGTTCGAGCTGGCGAATGCGCCCCTCCATCTGCCCCTGCTCCTCACGGGCGGCGTGGTAGCCGCCGTTCTCGGAGAGGTCGCCCTCCTCGCGGGCGGCGGCAATCCTGGCGGTCACCTCGGGGCGACCCACTGTTTTGAGGTGGGTGAGTTCGGCCTCGAGCTTGTCGTGGGCCTCCTGGGTGAGCCACACCGTTTCGGCATTGGTTTCGGACATCCCGACATGCTAGCACCGGCCCTTTTCAACCCGAGGTGAGCCGGATTCGGCCACTTCACCGGTGACCCGCCAGAATGTCTTCCATGACCTCGCACCCCAAGGGCCCATTGCGCCTGCTGCACGTGCACGCCCACCCCGACGACGAGTCGAGCAAGGGTGCCGCGACAACCGCCAAGTACGTGGCGGAGGGCGTGGAGGTCATGGTCGCGACCTGTACCGGAGGTGAGCGCGGCGACATCCTCAACCCGGCCCTGGCCGGCGACCCCGGGATCCTCGAGAACCTGCCCGCCGTCAGGGCGGCTGAGATGGCCCGCGCCCGCGAGATCCTGGGGATCGAGCAGGTGTGGCTGGGTTTCGTCGATTCCGGTCTGCCCGAGGGCGATCCCCCGCCGCCGCTGCCCGAGGGGTGTTTCGCACTGCAGGACGTCGCGGTGGCCGCGGGACGGCTGGTCAAGGTGATCCGCGACTTCCGTCCGCACGTCGTGACCACCTACGACGAACGCGGCGGCTACCCGCATCCCGACCACGTCCAGTGCCACCGCATCACTGTCGAGGCGTTCAAAGCGGCGGCGGATCCGTCGCTGTGGCCGGAACACGGCCCCGCCTGGCAGGCAGCGAAGCTGTACTACCACATGAGTTTCCACCGACGCCGGTTCGCGGCCCTGGAGGCGTTGATGCACGAGCAGGGTCTCTCCTCCAGCCATCCCGTCCCGGCCCGCGATGAGGACCCGTTCTCGGATGGCCGCCTGACCACGTTCGTCAACTGCGCCCAGTACTTCGGGGTGCGCGACGATGCGTTGCGGGCGCACGCCACGCAGATCGACCCCGAAGGGCCGTGGTTCGCGGTGCCGCTGGCGATCCAGCAGGCGGGCTGGCCGACGGAGGACTACCAGCTGGTGGTCTCGAAGGTGCCGACGATGATCCCGGAGGATGACCTGTTCACCGGGTTGCGGGAGGTTCCCCTGGTACCGGAGTTCATCATCTGACCCTCACCCCGCCCAGCCGCCCGCTCCCCGGGTTTTGCTGGCCTTGTAACGGATTTGCTGGCCTTCTCGTGGGTTTGCTGGCCTTGTTCACGTTTGCCTGCGCTGTGAGGCCAGCGAACATCAATACGGCCAGCAAACCGGCGGTAAGGCCAGCAAACCGTGCCATCGGTGTCGGGGTCAGACCCGCTGGGTGGCGGGGTCGCTGCCGTGGAGGAACTTCGCGGCGATGAAACCACCGATGGCCCCGCCGAGGTGTCCCTGCCACGAGACCCCCGATGCGCCGGGCAGCACGCCCAGCAGGATCGAGCCGTAGAAGAAGAACACGGCCACCGACAGCGCGATTTCCCAGATGTTGCGGGTGAAGAAACCTCGCACCAGCAGGTAGGCGAGGTATCCGAACACCAGGCCAGAGGCTCCCAGGGTGATGGTGTTGGAGGGTGCTATCAGCCAGACGGTCAACCCGGAGGTGACGACGGTGATGAGGGTCACCGCCAGCCAGCGCCCCGGACCAGCCAGCCAAGTGAGCAGACCGAGGATCAGAAACGGCACCGAGTTGCTGATCAGGTGCGGAAAACCGAAGTGAAGCCACGGGGCCGTGAGAATGTGGGGCAACGACCCAATGTTCCGGGCGATGATGCCGAGCTGGTCCAAGGCGTGGAAAGACGCGCTGTCGATGATCTCCAGCACCCACATGAGCGCGAGCAGACCACCGACGACCACGACACCGGGCTTGGCCCCTTCCAGGGACCGACGATCAGCAAAGGTCTGGGTGCTCATGCCTCCAGTGTGACAGCGTGTTCAAATCTTCCACGAAACGTTCCCGGACGGGCCGCAGAGCCGTCCCGCACCTCGCCCCGGCTTCTGTCCGTGGGCGCACATTTCCCCTCCACAAGCCGGCTGAGCCGACCCGCGAGCATCCTCCCCTCCACAAGTTGGTTGAGCCGACCCGCGAGCGCCCTCCCCTCCACAAGTTGGTTGAGCCAACCCGCGAGCGTCAGCGAGCAGGGCGAGTCGAAACCATCTGGCGGCCGGATAGGGACTTGTTCACGGACCCTTTGGATGATCACGGCATGGTTTCGACACGGGCCACTCCTTCGTCGCAGCCCGGCTCAACCAACTTCAGAGAGGACGGCCCCGACACGGGCCACTCCTTCGTCGCAGCCCGGCTCAACCAACTTCAGAGAGGACAGCCCCGGATTCCGCGAACGCCCTAAGCTTGACCCTCATGGCGAACCGACTCGCAGATTCCTCCAGCGACCACCTCCTCCAGTACGCCCACCAGCCAGTGGACTGGTGGCCCTGGGGTCCCGAGGCGTTGGCGCACGCCGTGGAGACGGACCGGCCGATCCTGCTCAGCATCGGTTACGCGTCATGCCACTGGTGCCACGTGATGGGGAGTGAATCGTTCGAGAACCCGGAGGTGGCGGAGTTCATCAACGCCCATTTCGTGCCGGTCAAGGTGGATCGCGAGCAGCATCCCGTCCTGGACCAGGTGTTCATGACGGCCACGCAGCTGATGAACGAGGGCGCGGGCGGCTGGCCCCTGACCGCTTTCCTCACCCCGGAGGGCCGCCCGTTCTTCACGGGTACCTACTTCCCGCCCGAACCGCAGCCGGGACGCCCGTCGTTCACGCAGGTGCTGCAGGCCCTGGCCGACACCTGGGAAACCGACCGGCAGACCCTGGTCGCGGGTGCGGACATGGTGGCCGGGCATCTGGCGGCCCTCGCCACGGCGCCCCTGACGGACGACGCCCCCGAGGTCCACGCCGCCGTAGAGACGATCGCCGCCGACTTCGACCTGATCCACGCCGGTTTCGGGACCGCCCCGAAGTTCCCGTCCGCGACGGCGTTGGACGCGCTGCTGGTGCGCGGCGACGCCCGCAGCCTGGAGCTGGCTCAGCGCAGCCTGGAGACGATGGCGCGAGGCGGCATCTGCGACCAGATCGGCGGGGGTTTCCACCGCTACGCCGTCGATCCGGGCTGGGTGGTGCCGCATTTCGAGAAGATGCTCGACGACAACGCCATGCTGCTGGGCACCTACATCCGCGGCTGGCGTCGCACCGCCGACCACGACGAGGGACTACGGGCGCTGCTGGAACGCACCGCCTACGGCATCGCCGGTTTTCTGGAGCGGGAGCTGCGCGACGAGAACGGCGCCTTCATGGCGGGCCTGGACGCCGATTCCTGCGACATCCGCGGTGCCGTCTTCGAGGGCATCCACTACCTGTGGTCGCCGGAGCTGATCATCGACGCCCTGGGCGAGGAGGACGGCGACTGGGCCACCCGGGTTTTCCACGTCACCGCAGGCGGCACCTTCGGTGAGGGGCTCTCGACGTTGCAGCTGCGCGGCCGCCCCGATTTCGACAAGCTGGCGGAGGTCTCCGGGAAGCTCCTGGCCGAGCGGGGGCGCCGGTTCCCGCCCGCCAAGGACCGCCTGATCGTGACCTCGTGGAACGCCCTGGCGATTTCGTCGCTGGTCACGGGCGCCCTGATCTGGAACGAGCCGCACTGGCTGGAACTGGCCCTGGATGCGGCCCGCTACCTGGTGGGCACGCACCTGGTGGACGGCGAGCTGCGGCACTCGTCGCGGGCGGGGCAGGTCGACGATTCGCCCGCGACCGCCGAGGACCACGGCGCCCTGGCCGATGCCCTCGCCACGCTTGCCGGGGCGACGGGGGAGGCCACCTGGTTGCGTCACGCCGAGGTCCTCTGCGACCGGGCGGTGGAGCTTTTCGGGGCCGGTGACGGCGGGTTCTTCGACGCGGCGGCGGGTGAGTTGTTCGTGCGCCCGCGGTCCCTGACCGACAACGTCACCCCGTCCGGGACGAGCGCTCTGGTGCGGGCGCTGCGACGGGTGGGGTTGCTGGCGGAGCGCCCCGACCTGCTGGGGCGGGCCGACGAGGCGGCCGCCACCACCTGGGCGACCGTGGCGGAGAACCCCCGGTTCGCGGGCTCCGCCCTGGAGGACCTGATGATCGCCGACGAGGCCCGCCGCGGCCTGAAACCCGCGATGGTCGTCGTCGCCTCCGACGATCCGTTCGACGAGCTGGCCCGGGCGGCCTGGCGGCTGGCGCCGGCGGGGTCGGTGATCCTGACCGCCCCAGCGGGTGCGGAGGGTTTCGGATCCTGGCTTGAGGGCCGCGGGAAACGGGCCGTGTACGTGTGCCGCGGGGAACGCTGCTTCGACCCGGTGACCGACTACACCAAGCTGAAAACTCCCCTCTGGCATCGGGCATGACCCGGCCTCCTCTCCCGGGCGGTCAGGAAGCACACGAGGGAATGGACCTGAACCGCACCTTGACAAGCCTGCTGGGCTCCCTCGTGATCTGGGGTGCCGTGGCGGGGGTCTGCCTGTGGTTCCTCGACTACCGGAGCCTGTTCCGCGGGGGATATGAGCTCGTCACGTTTCGTCACGTTCAGCTCGGGCTCGCGGCCTTCTCAGGGTGGCGGGCACTCGAAGCCCTCCGTGAACTGCTGATACCTCCCGAGCTGGATTCACCGGTCCGACGCTGGACACTGTGGATTCCCCTCACCTGGCTCAGCCTCCCGATGTGTCTCGCGTCGTTGTTGGCGATGCTCTACTTCCCCGAGGCTTTGGCGGAGGCCGGTCGGTCGCGCCCGACCAGCAGCTACAAATCCCACCCCTTGCTGCCGCCCTTCTTCATACCTTTGGCCGAGCTGACCATCGGCTCGCTCGGTTTGGTCTGGATCTGGAGTTGCACCTTTGGCATCAACCGGCCCGTGGCGGCGCATCGACGCGTCATGAGGAAAGAGGAAAGGCTCAGGGATTTCCTCGTCACCTCGCAGAAGGTCCGTTTCGCGGCTGCCGGGATGATCGCGGGCGCCGTCGCTCTGGGAGCCACCCTGCTCGGACCGGTGGTGAGGTCTGCGGGACCGTTGGCGAGCCTGTCGGTGACCTGGCCCGCGAGCATGTGGGTTCTGGGAGGCGCAGGCATCGCGGCGATGCTGATCTCGGCGCTGTGGTTCTTCTGCCGCACCCGGCAGGGAAACGATCCCTATCTGGTGGTGAAGTGGATCGATTACCTTGCCATCATCGCGGCGATCGCAGCACTGCTGACGGTATTCGCGCTCCTGCCGGAGGCGTGGCGCCTTTTTCCGCTCTCCCGTTTCTAACGGTGTGGAGTCGAGAAACGTTTCGCCGCACCCTGTTTCGTGATTCCGCACCCTGTTTCGTGATTCCGAGCACGTCACCGATCATCCGCTTTCATCCCGGTTCAGAACACCGCCAGTCCGATTGCGACCCCGTGACAGACGGCGGCCGCGATGGTGCAGGCGTGGAAGACCTCGTGGAATCCGAAGAGGCGGGGGTTGAGACGCGGGCGACGGGTGCCGTAGGCCAGCGCCCCGAGCGAGTAGACCAGGCCGCCGGCAAGCATCAGCAGCACAACCGCGGGACCTCCCGCGGTCCAGAACTCACCCAGCCACCCGAGGGCCGCCCACCCCATGGCGACGTAGAGCAGCGTGTACAGCCAGCGCGGCGCACCCACCCAGCAGATCCTGAAGACGATCCCGAAGGCCGCGATCCCCCAGATCAAACCCAGCAGCAACCACCGGGAGCCACCGTCGAGGAGGGTGAGGGTCAGCGGGGTGTAGGTGCCGGCGATGAAGACGAAGATGTTGGAGTGGTCGAGACGACGGAACACCGCCCTCGTCGGCTCGTTCCAGTTTCCGCGGTGATAGGCGGCCGAGGTGCCGAACAGCTGCACCCCGCTCAGGGTCCACACGGCGCAGCCGATGCGCCCGGGAAGGGTCGGAGCCAAGGCCGTCAGCACCAGGCCGGCGATCAGCAGAGCGGGCGCGAAGCCCAGGTGCAGCCAGCCCCGCATGAGGGGTTTGCGGGGTCGTTTCCCGTCGTCGGCAGCGACGGCAACGTCTTCTTCGGGTTTGTCGGCTACAGCAATCATCACGAACCTACGCTTCCGTAACTTACGCCTCCGTAGGTTACCCCCGGAGGTCCCGGAATCCAATTCTCGAAGCCGGCCGGTCCGGTCTGCGAGCAGGGCGTCTCGAAACCATCCCACGCATGCCCGGGAACTTGTGGCCGGGCCTGCTTCTAGGCTTCCAGATGGTTTCGACGCGGGCCGCTCCTTCGTCGCGGTCCGGCTGGGCCGGTTTCAAGAAGTCCCACACCATCGTCGCCACCCCCTGAACCCGCCGACGTTGGGCCGTCGAACCTCCGCGGTTCGTGCACGGGACGGAGGGCGGGAAAAGGAGTGGTTTCGACTCAGCCGTTCGCTTCGCTCACGTGCTGACTCAACCGGCGTCCGGGAATTTCGTCACGGTCCGGCTGGGCCGGTTTCGGAGGGTGAGGCTCGCTAGAGTGACGCCATGGCACGCCCCCTTAAAGAACTCATCGCCCCCGACTGGGCCGAGGCCCTGGCCGACGTCGAGGACCAGATCCACGCCATGGGAGATTTTCTCCGCCAGGAACTCGCGGAGGGACGCAGCTACCTGCCCGCCGGCGACAACGTGCTGCGCGCCTTCAGCCGACCGCTGGCCGACGTGCGGGTGCTGATCGTCGGGCAGGACCCGTACCCGACCCCGGGGCACGCGGTCGGTCTGTCGTTCTCCGTCGCCCCCGACGTGCGCCCCATCCCCCGCAGCCTGCAGAACATCTACCAGGAGCTCAACGACGACCTCGGCATCCCACCTGCCCCGCACGGCGACCTGAGCGCCTGGTTCGAGCAGGGCGTCCTGCTGCTGAACCGGGTGCTGACCGTCTCCCCCGGCAAGGCCGGATCGCACCGCGGCAAGGGCTGGGAGGCCGTCACCACCGCCGCCATCACCGCCCTCGCGGAGCGCGGCGGCCCGCTGGTGGCGATCCTGTGGGGCCGCGACGCGCAGTCCACCCGTTCCCTGCTGGGCCAGACCCCCGTCATCGCCAGCGCCCACCCATCGCCGCTGTCGGCACGCAACGGATTCTTCGGCTCGAAACCGTTCAGCCGCGCGAACGAGGCCCTCGTCTCGCAGGGCGGCGACCCCATCAACTGGGACCTCAACAACACCTGAGAACCGGTTTCGACGCAGCTCAACCGGCTTTGAGGCCTGTGGGTCATCCGGCGAGGCCATTGCGGTGGGCCCACACCACCACCTGCACCCGGTCCCTGGCGCCGATCTTGGGCAGGATCCGGGTCAGGTGGGATTTCACGGTGCTGGTCTCGACCACGAGTTCGGTCGCGATCTCCGCGTTCGACATGCCCGTGGCGAGGAGTTTCACGATCTCCAGTTCCCGGGGCGTCAGTTTCTGGATCTCGGTTGTGTTTCCGGCGGGCGCGTGACGGCGGGCGAACTCCGCGATCACCCGGCGGGTGACGGTGTGGTCCACCAGCCCGTACCCAGCGGCGAGACGCCGGACGGCGTCGACCAGTTCCTCCGGTTCGCAGTCCTTGAGGATGAATCCGTCGGCCCCGGCCTCCAGCGCACCGAAGACGTCGGCGTCCAGGTCGAAGGTGGTGACCACGAGCACGGCGGGGCTTCCGTCCTGACGGGAGGCGACGATCTGCCGGGTGGCCGTCAGGCCGTCCCCGGCGGGCATCCGCAGGTCCATGCACACCACGTCGGGGCGTTCACGAGCCACCACGGCGACGGCCTCCCGACCGCCCGCGGCCTCACCCACGACGGCGATGTCGCCGTGTTCCTCCAGCAGAACGCGGAATCCCGCCCGCACCACCACCTGGTCGTCCGCCAGCACCACTCGAATCACCGTTCCTCCTTGCCATCCTCACCGGTCGCCGGTACGACGAGCCGGACCCGCCAGCCGCCTTCCGGGGTGGGACCGGTCTCGAGGGTTCCCCCGGCCGCGACCGCCCTTTCCTGCATCACCTTCAGGCCGACACCCCCTGTCCTGGACTCCCCGTGACGCTGCGCGGGACCGTTGACGATGGTCGTCTCCAGCTGGTCGCTGGTCTGCGTGACCTCGATCCGCAGCCACGCTCCCGGGGCGTGTTGCAGGGCGTTGCTGATGGCCTGCTGCGCCACCCGGTAGACGGCCATGTCGACGATCGGGGACAGCGCGGGTCGCGGGAACGGAGGAATGAAGGACACCTCGACCCCGAGGTCGCGGGTGGTGGAGATCAGCTCCGGCAGGTCGCGCAGGCCTGCCACGGGGGTGGCGTTCTCGCGCAGCAGGCCCACGACCGATCGCAAGCCGTCGAGGGTTTCCTTGCTCTGCGTCCTCAGCTGCGCGGCAGCTTCTTTGGCGGCCCCGGGGTCGCGGTCGATGAGCCGCCCGACCGCCGCGGACTGCACGACGATGCCCGCCAGGTGATGGGCGGCGACGTCGTGCAGTTCCCCTGCGATCCGGCGGCGTTCGTCGATCAGGGCCAGGGCAAGTTGGTGCTGGTGTTCGCGGGCCTCCCAGTCGCGCTGCTGCTGCATGCGCTGGGTCCGGCTGGCCAGCATCACCCCGCCGAGCACCGGGAGCAGGTAGGAGGAGAGTTTGCCGAGCACGAAGGTGATGCCCTCCGCCCACCGCCCGGGGTCCGGGGACTCCCGCACCACGATGACCACGGCCTCGGCCAGTCCCAGGATCCCAGCCAACAGCCCGCCCCGCAGGGGTGGCAACCGGAGCCCGACGCCGAACCCGGCGACCGCCTGCGCAACCCATACGAAGGTGAATCCTCTGGACATCAGCACCATCATGGCCAGTTGCGCTCCCCAGACCAGGAGCTGGCACACCACGGGGTGGCGGCGCCACAGCACCAGCGCGATCCCCTGCACGCCTCCCAGGCACACCAGGGCCGCATAGTTCTCCCGGGCCCGGGAACCATAGCCCAGGGCCAGCGCGGTGGCCTGAAGAATTCCGCAGCCGACGGCCAGCAGTACGTCGTTGCGATGGATCGGGCCGGGGGTGTTCACGGCGTCATTGTTCCGCACTCGGTGAGGAAGGCGCGGGTCACCTCGTTGATCTTGGTGTGCTGCTCGTGATGAACGTAATGGCTGGCATCGAGGGTCTCGACCCGGTGACACTGGCCCTCACCCGCGTACGCACGCAACGCCTCCCCGCCCTCCCGCTTCTCCTGGTCCCTGCTGGCAAACACCAGCACCGGCAGGTCCTGGGTGAACCGAAGCTCCTTGGTCTGCTCGAGGGCCTCCCTGGTGCTCTTTCTCTGCCGCACCATCTCCGGCGACATCACATTCCAGCTGGTCAGCATCGCCTGCTTGTCCACATTCTCCCTGCTGTAGCCCTGCTCCAGCAAGGACGAATCCACGCCACGAATCGCCTGCGCCACCCGCACGCCACCAAGACGCGCCAGAGTGGTCAAGACCCCGGAGAGAAAGCTGGCCTGCCAATCGTCTTCCAGTGGCGAGGCGGTGACGGGATTCGTCGGGTCGAGACCCACGAACCCGCTCACCTCGCCGGGAAACGTCTCGATGAACTTCTGGGAGTACAAACCCGCGATCGAATGCCCCATCAGCACGTACGGACCCGGCACCCCCGCGCCGTGCAGGGCGGTGTGAACATCCCTGGCGACGTCCCCCGGCAGCATCGGGGAATCCGACCCCTCGCTCCATCCGTAGCCGAAGGGCTCCACAACCGTCACCCTCGCCCACCGCGACAGCTCCTGCGTCAAGGGTTCGAAATCAAGCACCGGCGCCGAGGTGCCCAGCCCCGGGAGCAGCACGATACTGGTCTCACCCTGGCCGACGGTGTGGACATGCATCCTGCGGCCGCCGACATCAACCATCACCCCCGGGGCCGGATTCGCCGCCCGTTCGCTGGCGGTCATGGCCACGTCCGTGACCTTCATCACCCCGACGAGCAGCACCAGCACCAACACCGCCACACCCAGCGCCCGCACGAATCGACGCCGCTTCCGGGGCCTCCCGGAGTTCGTGGCGTCCTCCTTCTCCGCGACCAGCCTGCGAAGAGCGTCGCCATTGCCCGCCTCAGACACGATTCCTCACCTTTCCTCGCCGGCCACCGCCGGCATCTGGGTCTTCTCATCCGCACCGGGGAGCATCAGATGCTGATGTCCCAGGACAAAGCGTTTCCGCTCCACGCCCACCAGGCCATGCCGATCAGGCCCAGCAGCAGGAGCGATGCCATGACGATCCGGCGCCACCCGGCCCTGCCTTTCACGGCACCGAACAGGTCCAGGATGGCGGGGATGATCGCCGCCACACCGAGCCACTGGAGCACCTGGACGGGTCGCACGCCCCCCGGGGTCGGCAGAGCCCTGAAATCCTGCGTGAACATGGGCGTGAGCATGAGAGTCAGCCATCCGGCCACGGCGCCAATCGCCAGGGCCGCACCGATTCTGGCTAGCCGCCCGGCCCGGGGCAGCGGATCGGCTGCCCGTCGCCCGTCACGAATGGCCCAGCGCCGACGCAGCGCCCCGATGGGCCAGGTAACGATGACCACCAGCAATGCCAGCGATGAACCAACCAACACCGGCAGCAGGGCCTGCTGCGCTGGGGTCTGTGGGATGAAGGAACGAGCGGTTGCCCCGATCCGCACCACCTTGCCGTCCTCGACCTGCGCCGCAATCCGGATGGAACCATCGGTCTTCTGCCACACCCACGGCTCGACCATCACGTACTCCTCTTCGCCGACCATCAGGTGCCCATTGTCCAGAGCCGTGACCCTGACGCTTAAAGATGTCACCCACGCCGTCGCATAGGTGGAGAACGGCGCGCGGGTGTTGATGTAGGACCCTGCCACCTGCTGGGCATACTGCCTCGCCTCATCACGTGACACCTGAGGCTGGTCCTTGCCCCCTGGGTAGTAGCGGTCGGCAAACTCCCCCATCAGATTGGAGCGAAGGGCTTGGTGGGCTACCCCGCCGTCTTTCCCATCGCCGTTGAGCGATATGAAAATCCCCGTGCCCTTGTCGGGGTAGATGTGAAACATGCTGTGGTACGGAGGAATATCACCGCCATGCCCGACGATCCTGTGGCCCTGACGACTCTCGTTGAAGTACCCCAATCCCATGAAACTGGCCTTGGACAGATTCCCGAACGACTCAGACCCCAACCCAGGAGACCACATCTGTTCCCACGTGCTCTCCTGCAGAAGTTTGGGTGAGCGTTCCAGCTGGGCGATCATGAACGCAGCCATGTCCGGCCCCGACGTCGTCATGCCACCTTCCGGCGCCGCCGCGGCCGTGAACGCCGAGCTCGGCCCATCAGTGGTCCTGTACCCACGAGCCAAACGATCCTCCAGACCGGCCGGAAGGGGCTGCTCAAACGTCGAGGAATTCATACCCAACGGTTCAAAAATGTGGCGCTGAATGTATTCCTCGAACCGCTCACCACTGACCTGCTGCACGATGTGACCCGCCAGGGCCATGCCGTAGTTCGAATAGGCGGGGGTGGTTCCGGGAGCGAAGACCTGCACCGGAGGATCGGTCGTCACAATTCCCGCCAGATCATCACCCCGCTCAGGAGCGAGCAGAACCCCGCCATAGCGCTCCTCGAATCCAGCGGTGTGAGTGAGAAGATGCCGCAGCGCGATGTTCCCCGGGAACCTCCGTTCGATTTTCACATCCACGTAGGTGCTGATGTCGGCGTCGAGGTCGAGCTTTCCCTGCTCGACGAGCTGCATCACCGCGATCGAGGTGGGAATTTTCGAGATCGACCCCGGGCGGAACAGGGTCCGTTCCGCATCCACCGGCTTCGGTTCCCCACCATCGGCGCCGGTGTCGGCATGGCCGTAGCCCCGATTCGTCACCACCTGACCGTCGTGAACGACCGTCACGATCGCCCCCGGAATCTTCCCATCGTTCAGGGCTGCCGGGATCTTGCCGTCCAGCCAGGCGTCCACGTCCGCCTTGGTCAGATCGTGCTTCCCTTCGGGGGCCGTCACACGGGGACCTGGAGCTGTCGTTCTCCCGGAACTGCACGCCCCCACGAGCACCGTCGCGGCGATGAGAAACCCTGCCGCCACACGTCTCAACACTCTCATTGTCGCTCCTTTTAACTCACGTCTCCATGCTTGCGGTGCTGACGTGAAAGCCGCTACGTGCCCGGGAAGGAACCTCACCTGCGACCTGCGACGCAAGAGCTCCTCCCCCGGCAGGCACCACCAGGTGATCCGGAGTCTGCTGTCGTGCACCGAGTCCTGGGCCAACTACGCAGCGGTCCTCGACGACTGCTGAGATGCGGATCTGCTGGGCCGACGAAACGTGGGACGACCACATCTCGTGGCAGGCCCAGGACCGCCGGACCCTCACAAGCGTCAACTCCCTGATCCGGGACATCGCTCGCAACGGAAACGAGGAACTGGGCAAACCGGAGGCGCTGCGATACCAACTCTCCGGCTACTGGTCCCGGCGTATCACTGAGGAGCATCGGCTGGTCTACCGGATCACCGACACCGAGGTCCAGATTGCCGCATGCCGGTACCACTATGGCCGCTGAGGACCCCTGCCCCAAGGTCAATTCACCCAGTTGCGCAGCACTCAACCCCGATTTGGCCGCCAAATAGCGGGTTGAGTGCGTTACGTGATGCAGAACCGGGAAACTCCGCGTTTGCTTCTCGGTTACCAACGGTGGTTTTCGACACGGGCTGCTCGTTCCTCGCAGCCCGGCTCAACCAGCTTCGAGGAAGACGCGCCTCGTACACTGAATTTCATGGAGATTGACGTCCTCGGGTGGCTCAGCGGCCGCCGGAACCCCCAGCTCGTGACCGCCGACGACGCCCTGCCCGGGCGCGACGTCCCGGTTCTGGACCCCATGCCCCGGCACGCCGTGCTCGGCCTGCGACTGGACGAGGTCCCCGAGGGCTGTGAGGTCGCCTATTTCGCGATGGGGTGCTACTGGGGTGAGGAAAGGTTGTTCTGGATCACCGAGGGCGTGGTCAACACCGCCGTCGGGTTCATGGGAGGCATCACCCCGAACCCCACCTATCGCGAGACCTGCACCGGCCGCACCGGGCACACGGAAACGGTTCGGGTAGTCTTCAATCCGTCGCGCATCGGCTACGAGGGTTTGTTGAGGATCTTCTGGGAGAATCACGACCCGACCCAGGGTTTCCGGCAGGGCAACGACATCGGCACCCAGTACCGGTCCGCGATCTTCCCGGTCGACGCCACCCAGCACGCGGCCGCCGTCACCTCTCGTGACGCCTTCCAGGTCCGCATGACCGAGGCCGGATTCGGTGAAATAACCACCGAGATCACCAACGGCGCCACTTTCTACTACGCGGAAGAAGAGCACCAGCAGTACCTCCACAAGAATCCGGAAGGGTACTGCCCGAACCACGCCACCGGAGTCAATTGCGGCTGAAAAGCTGTCCCCGACTTTATCTTTGTCCAAAAGGATGACGTGAATCGGAACTTGGGTACTACGGCCTGAACCACCGCCCAAAGTAAGCTGGATCAGTGAGTCTACGCCGCGCCATCGCCATCGCGATGGTTGTGCTGCTCGTAGGATGCTCCTTCACCTCGGATCCCGAACCCACCCGGCCCCCCTCCGCCACCACCTCCGACAGCGCCACGCCGGAGCCCGGCGTCACCTCGTCACCGACGGTGGTCTTCCCGGTTCCCATGAGCGTCACCCAGGACCTCATCAAGGGTGGCGCGAAGCAGATCGTGCGGCGGATGATGGAAATCACGAACAACCGTCCCGCGCTGAAGCTCGACGTTTCCGCATCCGAGGTGACCCTCACCGTGCTGGAAACAAACCAGAAACCGTTCACCCTGCGCTGGCGCGCCAACCAGATAGCCCCCGCGGAATCCGACATCCAGTACCTCGGACAGACCACCTTCCGCCCCACCGATTATCCACTCGGAAACATCAGCGAGTTGTTCGACATCGCCACTCGAATGGGGGCCACCGGCACGGAGAAGGTCCTGCAGGTTGTTGAGCAGCGCTCCGGCGAGGTCTATCTCACCGTCACCACCACCCCCGAGACGAAAACGGTGTTTTTCGAGAAGGACGGCACCGCGGTGCGCAACCTCGGTTACACGTCCGTGGCGGACCTGACCGACGGCCTGGCGGCCGTCATCGCTGGAAGCCGCGCCGCCACACAGATCGGGTTCGGTCCCAACACCGGTTATTGGATCGACCTGCCTGCGAACAACGGCATCACCGAACGACGCATCCGCTCCGCCGCCCTGCCCGTGTACACGACCAGACTCAAGGAGACGTCCTCCCTCACCCCATTCGACCCGATCCAGCTCAACGCACTGGTGCTGGCGCGTTCGATCCAGAAATTCAACCACGGCTCCAAAGCGGAGTGCAGGATCGAGGTGGACAACCGCTACAGGCGCAAAACACCGATCATCCGCTACGACTGCAGCGGCAGAGTGCACTTCACGGACCCCGACGGCACCGAATACTCCGAGGACCAACTGAAACAGTGAAGGTCCCAGGACCCGGCCCGACCAGCACACGAACGCCTTTCCCCGAATCCGGTTTAGACGGGCCGCGACGAAAGAGCAGCCCGAGTCGGAACCACCCCGGACAAAATCACCACGGTTTCGACACGGCCAGTTCGCAGAGCGATCAGACCGGCTCAACCAGCTTCAGAACGGGGGTTCGACACGACCGGTTCAGCCAACCATGGGGACGGGTTACCTCAGCCGAGCAGCCCCATACGCTCGGCCTCGGTGCGCAGCGACTCGCGGGCCTCCGGTCTGGCCGCCTCGATCAGGCCCAGCGCCTGGTCGCGCTGGGAGGCCCCGAAGACGCGGGCGGTGTTTTGTTCCGTGACCACCCAGGACGGTTGCAGCGACGTCGTGGGCTCCGTCAGCTTGGGAACGATGGTGGAGCGGTTGGCCTTCGGATGCCACGACTTCAACGCGATGATCGCCTGCCCGCCCGGGGATTGCAGGGCCCCGACGATGAAGTCGGCCTGCCCCCCGGTGCCGGAGATGATGCGGTCGTTGACGCGGGTGGCGTTGACGGCCCCGAACAGGTCGACCTGCAGCGCGGTGTTGATGCTGGTCACCGCCGGTTGCTTGGCGATATTCCCGGGGCTGTTCGTGGTTTCGCAGCGCAGCAGCCGCAGCTGCGGGTTGTCGTCGGCCCAGGCGTAGAGCTCCTCGGAACCGTAGGCGAAGGTCGCGGTGATGGGGTGGGTCTCGTCGAGGGCACCGGAACGCAGCAGCCCGAAGAAACCATCGGCCATCAGCTCGGTCCACACCCTGAGGCCGCGGCTGTTCTGCAGCGCCTGCATCACCGCCTCCGGCAGCGCACCGATTCCGAGTTGGAGCGTGGCACCGTCGGGCACCATCGCCGCGAGTCTCTCCCCGACCGCCGCGGATTCGTCGTCGATCCTGACCTCGGGCGCCACCGGCACCGGTTCGGCGATCTCGACGGCCAGGTCGATGTCGTCAACCGACAACACCCCGTCGCCGTGAATGAACGGCAGGTTCTCGTTGATCTGCGCCACCAGGATCGCGCCGCGCTGTTTCGCGGCGTCGATGGCGCCTGGCAACACCTGCACCTCGATGCCGAGGCTGACCTTCCCGTCGACGACCCGCGAGGTCTGCACCGCGACGACGTCCGGAGGCAGCGAGCCATGAAACAACTGGGGGGTGGTGGACAACCGCGCCGGGTAGTAGTCGACCCGAGGATTCCCGCGCAACCCGGAACCGACGAACGTGGTTTCGATCCGGACCCCCTCACGGTCCGGCAGCGCGCCGAGCCCGTTGACGATGAACAACCGGTACTCGGGGACGGCCACATCCAGCAATCCGAGCAGGGCACGTGGGGTGCCGAAGCTGCCCTGGGTGACGATGCGGGGGTTTCCGGGCAGCTCGGGCAGAGCAGCGGCCAGCTGCTCGGGGGTGACTATTCTCAATTCAGCCTCACAGGTCCTGGGTGTCGAAGGTGTTGCAGGAGGAAGGATTACCGGACTCGAACCCGATGCTCAACCAGCGCTGCCGCTGCTCGGAGCTGCCGTGGGTCCACGACTCGGGGTTGACGAACCCGCCCTGTTGTTTCTGGATGTGGTCGTCGCCGACGGAACGAGCCGCGTCCGCGATGCGCAGCAGATCGTCCTTGCTGACCGCCTTGATCGGCGAGTTCGAGTCCTTCATGACCTGGTTGAACACCACCCCGGCGTAGCAGTCGGCCTGGAGTTCGAGCCGCACCTGCGACGAATCGGCTCCGGTGCCGCGCCTTACCTTGCGCATGGTTCCGTCCAGGTTCTGGACGTGATGCCCGAACTCGTGGGCGACGATGTAGAGCTCGGCCGCGTCACCTCCCGAGGCGCCCAGTTGTTTGAGGAGTTGACCGACGTAGGAGTCATCGATGTAGACGGTGGAGTCCCCGGAACAGTAGAACGGCCCCATCTCGGTCTGCCCCACCCCGCAGGCGGTGCTGATGGTGCCGGAGAACAGTTTCACCGTGGCGTATTCGTAGTTCGGCGTCGTCTTCGACCAGTAGTCCTGGATGACCTTCTCGTAGAGCAGCCATCGGCACTCGCGGTTGGTGTTGACGTTGACGCCCTTCTGTTTGCAGTGTTCGAGGTCGCTGCCCTGCGCCGCCGGCCGGGTGTCCTGCCCCGAACCGGAACCAAACAGATCGGAGACGTTGATGCCCAGACGCGGACCGACGAACACGACCAGCAGCATCAGCACCAACCCGCCGATGCCACCGCCCAAGGCCATCCGCCCGCCGCCCCCGCCGCCCGAGGCCCGCTGGGTGTGCGAACCGGAAAGGTCCACGCTGTCGCGGTAGTCCATGTGCAACCTCCTCCTGACCGGTTCAGCCTATCCGGACCGGCGCCTGTCCGAGGACGAACCAGGACCGGCAACACGACTTCTGCCCACCGAACCGCTGGTTTGATCGCGCAAAAACCCGATGTGATACATCATCGGGGCGGTTTTTGTCCCCCTGTCCAAACGGGCGGAAGGATCCGCCGGGCCAATAGGATGCCAAAGTGCGTCTGATTGGTCTGTTCACCGACGACCCCGTGATCGAGCTGGTGCTCGGACACGGGGAACATCCCGATGCCGCCCTGTACCGGACCGGTTGGATCGCCGGACGGCCCTTGAGAGCGGAATGTCGTGACGGTGACGTCATGGTCACCCTGGAGGTTCGCCCCGTCTCACCCGCTGACACCCCACCCGTCGACAGGATGGTGGTCTACGAGGAGCCGGGGACCGATGAGGTGCCTCTGATTCGCCAACGGGTCGGGGCCTACGGCATCGTGCTGTCGGAGCGGGGCCTGCTGGGCACGGTTATGTCTCGGCTCACCGGGGCACCCGGGGCCTGGAACCTGCCGGGCGGCGGTCTCGACGCCGGCGAGGAACCGACGGTGGGCCTGCTGCGCGAGGTCCACGAGGAGACGGGCCAGCAGGTCGTCCCCGGGCGGCTGCTGACCCTTCAGTCGGATCACTGGATCGGCCGCGCCCCGAACGGCGGCCTGGAGGACTATCACGCCCTGCGCATCATCTACTCCGCGACATGTGAAAAACCCAGCCGCCCCCGTGTCCACGACCTGGGAGGGTCGACGGCGCGGGCCGACTGGGTTCCGGTGAAGTCCTGGCGCAGGATCCCCTGGACCCGAGCGGCTCGGCAGGTGCTGAGCCAGCACCTGCCGAGCCGCTGATCACCGGGTCCCGGAGCAGCCCGCTTACCAGGTCAATCCCTGAAGTAGGACAGGATGCGCAGGATCTCGATGTAGAGCCACACCATGGTGACGGTGATGGCGAAGGCCGCCCGCCACGACTCCTGGGCCGGGGCCTGGGATGCGATGCCGCGCTCGACGTAGTCGAAGTCCATCACCAGGTTGAACACGGCCAGGCACACGGCCAGGATCGAGACACCGATCGCCAGCAGGCCGGCGTTGCTGCCCACGGCCCGCAGCCCGGTGTTGATCCCGAACATGGCGAGCACGAAGTTCACCAGGAAGACGCCCGCGAGGGCCATGGTCCCGATGGTCACCATCTTGCGGAACTTGGCGGTGACGCGGATGTTGAAGAACTTGTAGACGGCCAGGGTGGCGGCCGCCGTCACGAAGGTGGCCAGCACAGCGGAAACGACGATGCCGGGCCACGCCACCTCGAAGTACTTCGAGATGCCGCCGATGAACAGACCCTCGAGTGCGGAGTAGACCAGGACACCGGCCACCGGTACCTTGTGCCGGGTCACGACGAGCAGGGAAACTACGAAAGCGCCGAGCCCACCGACGATCATCGCCGGGAACACGAGGCTGAGCGGCAGCAGCGTGAACGTCGCCGCAGCGGCCGCGAACACCACGAGCAGGGTGATGGAGGTCTTGGCCAGGACGTCGTCCATGGTCATGACCCCCGCGGTGGTCTGCGGTTGGGGCTGCATGTACCCGGGCTGCTGCTGGTAGCCATAGCCCTGTTGCTGATAGCCGTAGCCCTGCTGCTGGTAGCCGTACGGCTGCTGATAGGCAGACGGCTGGTTGAAAGCCGAACTGCGGCTGAATACGGGATTCGCCATGTTGGGGTTCCTTCAGAATCGCGATGACTTTTGTCTTCAAGTGTATGTGGTCCCACCGACGAGGACGCGGGCAAAACCGCTTCGTGCGATCGAGACGATCACGGCGCCACCGGTCGGGGCCGCTTCACAGGGGCCCGGCGAGGGCGCTCAGGCGCGGGCGGTGAGAAATTGGATCAGCGACTCGAAGAACCTGCGACCATCCAGCGACGCCCCGGTCAGCGCCTCGACGTTGTGCTCGGGATGGGGCATCAAGCCGACGACGTTACCGTGCTCATTGGTGATGCCGGCGATGTCGTTGGCCGACCCGTTGGGGTTGTCGAGGTAGCGGAAAACCACCTGGGCGTTGTCCTCAAGGCGTTTCAGGGTCTCGGGGGCGGCCTGGTAGTTTCCCTCGCCGTTTTTCAGGGTGATTACGATTTCCTGGCCCTTGGTGAAACCACAGGTCCATGTGGTGTCGATGGATTCGACGCGGAGCCTCTCGTCGCGGCAGATGAAGTGCTGGTCGACGTTGCGGATCATGGCTCCGTCTAGAAGGTGGGCCTCGCAGAGCAGCTGGAACCCGTTGCAGATCCCCAGCACGGGCAGCCCCTTTTTCGCGGCGTCGATGACGGTGTCCATCACTGGGCTGAACCGCGCGATGGCCCCGCAGCGCAGGTAGTCGCCGTAGGAGAAACCACCCGGGAGGATGATGGCATCCACGCCGTCGATGGAATCCGATCCGTGCCACAGCGGAACGGCCTCGGCCCCGCACAGCTTCACGGCACGCAGCGCGTCATGGTCGTCGAGGGACCCCGGGAAAGTGACAACACCGATGCGGGGCATCAACCGGCCACCACTTCGTAGGCCTCTATGACGGTGTTGGCGAGCAGTTTCTCCGCGGCCTGGGAAACCCGTTCCAGGACCTCGGGGGTGATCTCGCCGTCCACCTCCACCTCAAAACGTTTGCCTTGGCGGACGGTCATTCCATCGAACCCGATGCGTTTGAGGGCACCGGTGACCGCCTTGCCCTGCGGATCGAGGATCTCGGGTTTGGGCATGACGTTGACGACGACGCGTGGCATGCCAGCACCTTATCGGGCCAGACCCGTCTTGTCCTACAATTTCATGTTATGTCGCAGCCCGGTTGGTATCCGGATCCCAAGGATCCCGAAGACCAAATGCGTTACTGGGACGGCAAGGCGTGGAAGGGCGCCCCCGAGCCCCGGCGACCCGCGACGACGCCGGGTTCCCCCGGCCGGAAGGGCGGCTGGGTGATGTGGGTCGTGCTGGCGGTGGGGGTCGTCGCGGTTGCGCTGCTGGCGTGGAGCGTGCTCGGCCGGGGCCTCCAGCCGACCACCCCCACGGACACCGTGTCCACCGAACCGACGGGCAGCGCTTGGAACGAGAAGGCACCGGATTCGCCTTCCCCGTCCCCGACGGCACCAGATCCCAGCGCTGGACAACAGGTGCCCTGCCCGCAGGTCGACATCAGGACGGTGCCCTCGGCGGACGCCTCCCGGTTGACGGCCGCCGGCCTCAGCGTCCCCGCCCCGTCGGGCGGAACCAACGCCACGGCCATCTCCCGGCTGCTGACCGACGCCACCGCCCGCACCTACCAGTACCCGGGTTCCACCTGGGCGTCCTTCCTGTCCATCGGCAGAGCCCCCGCATCCGAAGGGTTCACCGATCCGGCCACCACGGCCAGGCGGGTCATCGAATGCCACCTGACCGGCAACAGGTTCGGGGGTTACGAATCCCACGAGGTGCTGGTCTCGGAGGCCGTCACGGTGGATGGCAGGCAGGGACACCGGGTGCGGATTCACTCCGTCAATTCCCGTGCGCCGGGCGGCGGGGCGGTTTTCGACGCCGTCGCCCTGGATGTCGGCAACCCAGCTGGGCTGTCCGTCTACTGGGGTGGGGCGGTGGACGCCGACGCCGACGCCAGATCCATGCTCGACCAAGCCAAGGAAAACCTGCGGATCGCCTGAAAACCGAGTCAGGTGAAGGCGGCGCGGAAGGGTTCGAACACGCGTTGTTCCCTCGTCCGGTCGAGGATGGCGAAGACCGCCAGGTCGAAGGCCCCGGCGAAGGGACCGGCCAACAGGTCGCGGAAAGTGGCGGCGACAAAACCGGGATCGTTGCGGAAAACCCCACAGCCCCAGGCGCCGAGCACCAGATTCCGGTGGCCGTGGTCGTGTGCGACGACCAGCACCCGGCGGGCGCGTTCACTCAGCGCCTCCTCGAGCCGCGCCGTCTCCCCCGGGGTGCGCCACTTCGCCACTCCCGCGTTGGGCGCCGGGGCGGTGATGATGGCGGTCAGCCACGGCACATCGATGAGGGAGTCGTCCCCGCCCCGGAACACCGGCACAGCGGGCGAGTAGATCATCGCGTGACTGTAGGCCCGGTCGTGGTCACGGTTGATGCGGTACATGTCGCGGCCACGGATACAGGCGTAGAGGGCGCTGTCGCGGGCGAGGGCCTCCTCCTGCGCCTGCGCACCCAGCAGGAAACCCCCGCCCGGGTGTGTGGCCGATGCGAAGTTCAGGACCACCGGATCGGCCGTCCGTATCCGGTGGGCGGCCTCGAAAGTACCCATCTGCTGCACCTTGACGTGCACTCTCCCGGGTTTCGGCTCCGGGTTCGGGAGTTCGGCGTCGGGGGCGTACTCCACGGTCCCTGCTACGGCTCGTTCGATCTGTTCGCGCAGCTCGACGCGTTCACCGCGGCCGTTGAGGTAGAAGCCGCGGTCGATGATCTCGACGGTCTCGCGGGCCAGCGCCGCGAGATGGTCCCGGTGCACCATTCAGTGATCATACGGCAGGAATCTCCCGGAACGACCGCCCGGTCAGGCGTTCATAGGCCTCGACGTAGCGGGCACGGGTGGCCTCGACCACCTCGGCGGGCAGCTCTGGTGGGGTCGTCTCACGGTCCCAGCCGGACTGCTCGGCCAGCCAGTCGCGGACGTACTGCTTGTCGAAGCTGGGCAGCGACTCCCCCGGCCTCCACAGTTCCGCGTCCCAGAACCGCGACGAGTCGGGGGTCAGCACCTCGTCGGCCAGGACGAGGGTTCCGTCGTCGCGGCGCCCGAACTCGAACTTGGTGTCGGCCAGGATGATGCCCCGCCGGGCGGCGATCCGCTCGGCCCGTGCGTACACCTCGAGGGTGAGGTCGCGCAGCCGGGCGGCCAGCTCGTCGCCGTGGAGGCGGGCGATCGTGGCGAGGTCGACGTTCTCGTCGTGCTCCCCCAGCTCGGCCTTGATGGCGGGAGTGAAGATCGGGGCCGGGAGCTTGTCGCCGTCACGCAGCCCGTCGGGCAGCGGCACCCCGCACACCGTCCGTGACCGCTGGTACTCGGCCCAGCCGGATCCGGTGAGATAGCCGCGCGCCACGCATTCGACCGGCACCATGTCGAGTTTTTCGACGACAACGGAGCGGCCCCTGACCGCGTCGGGAACGTCCACGGAGACGACGTGGTCGGGCACCAGGTCGCGCAGCCGTTCGAACCACCACAGCGACAGTTGCGTGAGCACGGCCCCCTTGCCGGGGATGGGGGTGGGCAGGACGTGGTCGAAGGCGGAGATGTTGTCGGTGGCCACCATCAGCACGTCACCGTCGGGCAGCGCGTACATCTCGCGCACCTTCCCGGCGTGGATTAGGGGCAGACCAAGCGATTCGAACTGGCTCACGACGTCAGCCTAGAGGCTCCGCTGCCGGACGGCGGGAAACGCCTGCCTTGCAGTCGTGTGCTTGCGCTGTAGCGCAGGCACACGACCACAGGACAAGCGTTTCCGGCTGGAGGACAGGCGAACGGCGAGAAGGCAGGCAAACGATGGGAAGACAGGCGTTTCCGGCGGGAGGGCAGGGCCACCCGTCAGGCCCGTCCCGGATCGTCTCCTGCCGCCAGGAACGCACCGAGAGCGTTTCCTGCGATCAGAAAGGCACTCATGAAACCGAAGGCACCGAGGGTCTGCGGCAGCACGTCGATGATCGCGGGTCCGACCAGGGATGCGTCGCCGAGCGCGTATCGCGCGCCGAGCCCCAGCAGCGTCCCGAGGATCAGGATCGCCGAGGTGACCAGCAGGATCACCGCCTCCACCGCGACCACTCCCATCACTCCCCCACGACCGACACCGAGCGAGCGCAGGGTGGAGTACTCGCGGCGACGTCCGAGGTTCGACGCGATGGCCATCTGGGTCATGCCGACCAGGCTCATCAGATAGATGGTCCCGAACAGGCCGATGTTCGAATTGGCGGTGGCGACGTGCCGGGCCTCCAGGCGTCGTCGCACGTAACCGGGCACGTCCGTGACGGATCCCGCCACCGAGTTCTCATCGAGTTTCCCGGCGAGCTCCCCGGTGTCGCTGGTTCCGTTCACGAAGACCGTCGGCGGCCCGGCGCGGCCGCCGGTCATTGCCGCGAGCTGCGTCCAGTCGAGGAAGAGACCGTCGTTGACGGGGTCGCGGACGACCGCCACCACTCTCAGGGTGACCGGCTTCCCGGCCGCGTCGTCGAGGGTGTAGGTGTCACCGACCTCGTCGCCCTTCTCACCGGAGACGATGGACTTGCCCCCGGCCTGCGAGAGATCCCCGGAGACCACCTGTTGGCTCCACAGCTCCGCGTACGCCACCGGGTCGACGAAGTTCAGGCGTTTCAGTTCGAGATTCCCGGCGGGATCGGTCACGGTCCGCATCGCGGAGGTGTGCCGCGCGATGGTGGATGCGCTGCCGCCGATGAGATCCACCGCCCGGTCCGCGCTCGCCGCATCCGGCACGGACACCACGGCCGTCGCGGTGAGCAGCTCGCCGTACGCCCCGAACGTCCGATGCTCGTCAACCGCGTTTCCGATGTGGAAACCACCGAGCAGCCCGACCGCGAGGATGAACGGCATCGCGACACCGACGTAACGGCGGCGGTCCTTGGAGGCCCGCCCGGCCGCCAGCATGGCGGGACCGGACATGATGGGCGCCAGCACCCTCCCGGCCAGCCAGGTGACCGCGGGCACGAGGAAGGGAGCCAGGGCCAGCAGGGGCACGACCGCGATCACCGGCACCAGGATCGCCAGACCCGCATCGCTGTCCGGACCGATCAGCGCCACGGCGCACACGCACGCTACGGCCACGACCAGCCGTCCCGCGACCTGCAGGGGCCGCATTCGCCCGGACAGCGGATCGGCGCTGCCGATCAGATCCCCCCGGGTGGCACTCCTCGCGGCCAGCAGGCCGGCCGTGGCGGAGGTGAGAACCAGGACCGCCGTCACCATCACGATCGGAAGCACCTGCACGGAGGTATCGAGCCCGACCCTGCTGAACATCCCGACCGTCTTCAGCATCTCGAAGAAGGGCGAGGCGAGCGCGCCTCCCAGCAGTGCCGACGGCGCGGAGGCCACCAGGGCGAGCGTCGTGCATTCCAGGAAGGCCATGACGCAGACGTGCCACCGGCCGGCCCCGGCCAGGCGCAGCATCGCCAGTTCCCGCTGCCGGAGCGAGACGACCTGCTTCACGGCCGAGAACACCAGGAAACCGGAGATGACGATGGCCAGTCCGCACATCGCCGTCAGCAGCCAGCCGGCCAGCTGCGCGGTTTTCGTCACCTGCTCGCGGGCCAGGCCGTCGGCGAAGACCCGTCCGGGATCGCCGAAAGCTGCAGCGACGGTCGTCTCGGCGCCCGTGACCACTGCCGTGGCGGCGATGGTGAAGGCACATCCGGCGTACAACCCCAGGTGGCGCACCACCAGCCGCGTCGACAGGTGGATCATCTCTAGGGCCCTCATGGGCGCGCCTCCAGATCGGTGAGCCTGGCGGCGATGTCGCGGGCCCCGAGACCGCTGCGGTCGTCCACGATCACGCCGTCGTACAGGAAGAGCACTCGCGATGCCGCGGCGGCGACGGTCGGGTCGTGGGTGACGACCACGACGGTGCTCCCGAGCGCCGGGAGCGCGGCGAAATGTTCCAGCACCTCCCGCCGTGATGCGCTGTCCAGGGCCCCCGTCGGCTCATCGGCGAAGACCACCCTGCGTTCCGCGGCCAGCGCCCGCGCGATGGCGACCCGCTGGCGCTGGCCGCCGGACAGCTCGGCCGGGTACCGGTTCTCCAGGCCTGACAGGCCCACCAGCGCGAGCATCTCCCGGGCCCGCGGCTCCGTCACCTCGGCTCCGCCGAACAGCGACGGCAACCGCACGTTCTGGACGGCGGTCAGGGCGTCGATCAGGTTGTAGTCCTGGAAGATGAAACCGAAGGAGGTCCTCCTGAGCGCATCAAGTCTTCTGCGCCCGAGCCCCGTGATGTCGACGCCGTCGAGGAGCACCTTCCCGGATGTGGCGCGGAGCATGCCCGACAGGCAGTGGAGCAGCGTGGTCTTCCCGGACCCGGACGGCCCCATGATCGCGGTGACGGAGGCCTCGTCGAAGGCCACGGAGACCCCGTCCAGCACCAGATTGTTCCCCCCGAATCTTTTCGACAAATCCACTGTTTTCAGCAAGGGATGATCCTTTCGGACAGTTCGCGATGATCGGGAAAGCGGCGCCAGCCGTCGGTACGGAATCACGGCACGGACCCCACGGACCGGAACACGCCTCCCGTATCGCTGTATTAAGTGATTAATACACTAGCACGGCGGGGTCGCTCCGGCAGAACAGCAGAAACGCCTGTCTTGCGGTCGTGTGCCTGCGCTACAGCGCAAGCGAACGACCGCAAGACAGGCGTTTCCGGCGGGCGGACAGATGTTCCCGTTTTTCGCGAAGCATTTACCATCACTTCCATGGCTTCACGCGCACTGCCCGAGAACTGGCTGAGGCAGGACCTGTTCGTCACCGCCGTGGCCGTGGCGGTGGGATGCCTGATGGCCTGGCTGACCTTCGTCCTGGGCTCGACGACCTTCGCCACACCCCTTGAGACCCAGCTGATCGGTTGTCTGCTGCTCCCTCTTCCCCTGATCTGGCGGCGAAGCCACCCGCTGGCCTCCGGGATTGCCGTCAACGCGCTTTACATCGCCCTGCCCAACACCACCGGGATGGATCTCTTCGCATCCCAGGTCACGCTCTTCCTGTCGTTCTACTCGATCGGGGCGTGGTCGGCCCGACGCGGGGCGGCTCTGGCCACCCGGACCGTCATCAGCATCGTCATGGGGCTGAACGTCTGCCTGAGCATTCTGGTCAACCTAGGGTCGGCGAAACTGAACGTGCAGTTCGCCTCCGCCACCACCCTGGCGGCGCTGTTCACCTTCCATCTGATGATCAACCTCGCCTTCTTCGCGGGCGCCTGGGTCTTCGGCGACCGGGCCTGGCAGCAGGCCCTGGAACGACAAGAGCTGGTCGAGGCCAACAGAAACGTCAAGGCGCTGCAGGCCGAGCTGATCAGCCGCGCCATCGAGGAGGAAAGGCTCCGGATCGCCCGTGAGCTGCACGACGTCGTCGCCCATCACGTCACCACCATGTCGGTGCAGGCCGCGGCCGCCCGGCGCCTGCTGGGCAGGGACCCGGAGCACACCGAGAAATCGCTGAAGCAGATCGAGGCCAGCGCGCGACAGGCGGTGAACGACCTGCGTTCGATGGTGTTCACCCTGCGGGAGACCGACGCGACGGAGGAGGGCCTGCCAACCGTGGAGGACATACCCGGTCTGGTGGAGTCCGCGCGGCTGGCGGAGTCCCGCGTCAGTTACGAGACGATCGGGGAGCTACCCAACCTCAGCCCCGCGGTGGAACTGACCCTCTACCGGGTCGCGCAGGAAGCCCTCACCAACGCTGCCAAGCACGCCGGCCCGACCGCCAGCGTCGCCGTGCGCCTGCGCTCCCGGAAGGATTCCGTGGAGCTGGAGGTCTCGGACGACGGCTTCGGGATGCGACGCAACATCCCGGGCACCGGCACCGGACTGACCGGGATGCGGGAACGGGTGACGGCCCTCGGGGGCAGCCTCGAGGCCGGTTCGAAACCCCGGGGCGGTTTCCGGGTGCGAGCCGAGATCCCGACGGCGGGAGCGACCGCATGATCCGGGTCCTGCTGGTCGACGACCAACCCCTCATCCGCACCGGCTTCAAGACCATCCTGGAGACCGAACCCGGCATCGAGGTGGCGGGCGAGGCGGGCGACGGCACCCGGGGCGTCGAACTGGCCCTCGAGCTGCGCCCCGACGTGGTCTGCATGGATGTGCAGATGCCCCGGATGAACGGGATCGAGGCGACCCGCGAGCTCACGTCCCGGGGATGCGGCTCGGCCGTGCTGATACTGACCACCTTCGACCGCGACGACTTCCTGTTCGAGACCCTCCAGGCGGGCGCGTCGGGGTTCCTGCTGAAAACCGCGGAGGCCGAGAAACTCATCGAGGCCGTGCAGATCCTGGGACGTGGCGAGGGGTTGCTGTCGCCGCAGGTCACCCGCCGGGTCATCGAACGCTTCACCGCGCCCCGGCAGGAGCCCCACTGCCCCGGCGGGGCCGCGGCAGGGGTGTTGACGGAACGCGAACACGACACCCTGCTGCACCTGGCACGCGGCCTCAGCAACGCCGAGATTGCGGCCGAAATGTTCGTCAGCCCCGAAACCGTCAAGACCCACGTGTCCAACATCCTCACCAAACTGGGTTTGCGCGACCGCATCAACGCAGTCATCTGGGCCTACGAGAACGGTCTCGTGCCCCGCTCGAGCTGACCCGCGCTCACCAGCGAGCGGGTCGAGTCGAAACCAGGCCACGACCGAGCCAGGGGAACGCTTGTCTTGTGGTCGTCCGCTTGCGCTGTAGCGCAGGCATACGACCACAAGACAAGCGTCCCGTCAGGAGGGCAAGCGAACTACGCCATCCCGTATCCCCCGTGTGGGGGAGGACGGATTTCCCCCTGCCGCGGGAAGCGCCGACCGGGTCCCAATCCGTAGCGTTGAGGTCATGATCAGCGTACGGAACGTTCACCGGTTCTTCGGTGACAAGCATGTGTTGAACAATGTCTCCTTCGACATCAGGCCCGGCCTCATGACGGGTTTCGTCGGCGGCAACGGGGCCGGCAAGACCACGACCATGCGGATCATCCTGGGGGTGCTGGCGGCCAATGAGGGGCAGGTCCTGGTCGACGGTCAACCCATGAACGCCGATCAGCGCGCCACCATCGGCTACATGCCGGAGGAACGCGGCCTCTACCCGAAGATGAAGATCATCGACCAGCTCGTCTACCTGGCCCAGTTGCACGGCAGCGACGCGGCCGAGGCGCGCCGCTACGGCCTGGAGCTGCTGGAACGTCTCCAGCTCAACGGCAAACCCACCGACACCCTGGAATCGCTGTCGCTCGGCAACCAGCAGCGGGTGCAGATCGCTGCGGCCCTCATCCACCGGCCCAGCGCCCTGGTCCTGGACGAACCGTTCTCTGGTCTCGACCCAGATTCGGTGGACATCACCGTCGACGTGCTCCGCGAGGTCGCAGCCACGGGCGCCCCCGTCCTGTTCTCCTCACACCAGCTCGACGTGGTGGAACGGCTCTGCGACCAGCTCGTGATCATCTCCCGGGGTGAGATCCGCGCCAACGGCACCCGGGCCGAACTCCAGGCCGCCAACGCCGGCAACGAGTGGGATCTCGAGATGAACGCCGACACCGGCTGGGTGCGTGACGTCGTCCCGGTGATCGAGTTCGACGGAGGTTACGTCCGGTTCCAGGCACCCGACGAGGAGACCGCCAACCGTGTCCTGGTGGCCGCCCTGGAACGCGGCACCGTCAGCACCTTCCAGCGCGTGACCCGCAGCCTGCACGAGATCTACAAGGAGATGGCCCAGTGAACACCCAGACCCCCACCCGTCAGAGCTTCTGGAGCACCGTCGGTATCGTCGCCAAGCGGGAAATCGTGGTGCGGTGCATGTCGAAGTCGTTCATCGTCTCGACGCTCATCACCCTCGCCGTCATGTTCCTCGCCGTCGTTTTCACCCCGCAGATCGGAAAGTGGATGGACGGCGGCGCCACCACCGTCGCCACCACCGCGGACCTCGCCCCGCGGCTCAGGAACCTGCCGAACGTCACCGTGGTCGAGGTCGCGGACCCGGAGGCGGCGCGCAGCGCCGTGCTCTCCGAGAACGCGAAGGCCGCCGTGGTTCCGGACGCGTCGAACCCGCTGGGAATCGAGGTGCTGTCGCTGCGGGACGCCCCCACCGGCCTGCTCTCGTCCCTGTCGGTGTCCCCTAACGTTCAGCTGCTCGACCCCAACGCCCCGCATCCCGCTCTTCGCTATTTCCTGGGAATTGGTTTCGGCATGGTGTGGATGATGGCGGCCATGGTCTTCGGCATGGGCATCGCCAACTCGGTGGTCGAGGAGAAGCAGACGCGCATCGTCGAGATCCTGCTGGCCAGCATCTCCTCGAGGGCACTGCTCACCGGGAAGATCATCGGTAACTCCGCCGCGGCACTGGCGCAGATCCTCGCCATCGCGGCCACTGTCCTCGGGGGACTGGCGATCAACGGCAGCGTCCTGCCGGTGGCGGACCTCGTGTGGCCCATCGTCTGGTTCGTCGTCCTGTTCCTGTTCGGGTTCGTCATGATCGCGGCCCTGTACGCGGCGGCCGCCGCGCTGGTCTCCCGCACCGAGGATCTCAACACCGCGCTGCAGCCCCTCAGCTGGCTCGTGATGCTGCCCTATCTCGGCGTCGCCGTCGGCACCAGCAATCCCCTGGCCATGACGGTGATGAGCTACATTCCGTTCTCCGCCCCGGTCGCCGTTCCGGTGCGCATCTTCCTCGGCCAGAGCGCCGGCTGGGAGCCCTTCGCCTCACTGGCGCTGCTCGTCCTCACCACCGTCGCGACGGTCTGGTTCGCGGCCCGGATCTACGACCGTGGCCTGCTGCGCACCGGTAAACCCATGAAGTGGCGGGAAGCCATCGCCGCTGCCTCGTGACCTTCCCGGCAGAAGGGGCTGTCGACCGGACACAACCCGGTCGACAGCCCCTTCGCCACGTCACCGCTGTACGACCCTGAACAGCGCCCCGGAGGTCAGGCCGATGAGAAACATCACACCTATCAAGATGCCGATCACGAGCAGGATGGCGCGGGCGAAGTTCTGTTTGGCGCGCGAGAAACTCGACGAGAACGCCATCACCAGGACCGTGATGAGGTTCACCAAGGGGATGACCATGAGGAGCACGACCCCGACCCAGCTCGCGACACTGTCGCTGTTCGGGTCCTCCCAGCGTTGGGACGGGAACTGGCCCGCGGCGTAGGGGTCATACCTGGACGATGACTGTTCGGGTGCATACAGGTAGCGGTTGGAGGTGGCTGCCTCGTCCGTCTGGCAGGACTGCTCGGTAGTGGCACCGGCGGATCCGGTTGACGCGCCGACCGGTTCGGAAGCTTCACCCACTTGACTGGTTGATTCACCGAGCATGAAATCGGGGGTCCCGCTACCCGAAGGTTCCGGTTTGGTTGGATTAGTGTTCTGGGAAGACTGGTTCATGACGCTCCTCTGAACTCCTGACAGTCTTGGAATGCTAACCCTCCAAGGGTGCAGACGTGACGGAAACCCAAGAGTTGCGGGGTGAAACCAAGGGGGTGTTCTTCCGGAAGCGAGCAGGTCGGCTCAACCAACTTCCGCCCCTCAAGCTGGTTGAGCCAGCACGTGAGCGTCCTCTCCCTGAAACTGGTTGAGCCAGCACGTGAGCGTCCTCTCCCTGAAGCTGGTTGAGCCGGGCCGCGACGAAGGAGCAGCCCGTGTCGAAACCATCCGACAGCCAAACAGCAGACCCGTTGGGGAAGCCACATCCTGCCCGGGTTACAGTGATGATGCGCGCGGCAGTAGCGGTGCGAAGTGAGCTCGGCAGCCTTCCGGACGGTCGGTGAGCCGAGTTTCGCGCTTCATGGTGACGGTTACTCGAGCCCGTCGACGAGTGGCGCGATCCGACGCTTCCGGTCGCCAACTTTGACATGGCTCCAAGCGATCGCGTCAGGGACCCGCAACAACTGCCGCGGCCATCGCGTATCCCTTGAGGCTTGTTCACAGGCAACGCCTCGGCCAGCGAAGCCCTGGTCAGACAACACTTGAGGACGGCTGTGAGTAAGCATCCGTGATGGTCTTCGCATCATGAAAACTGCCCACTGATGGTTTTGAGATCCAGGCGAGGTGTCCGGCCACCCGCGGATCCACCCTCGTCGTGTGGTGCTTTCCTGAGTACAGTTCGGGACGCTTCGACCATGACCAGCAGGGCGCCAGAGTGCCGTCGATGATGTACTGGCGGTCCGGGTCGAGGTCCCCCACGCCGGGCACCCAGCCTTGGAGGAGTTCGGCGATCAAGGGGGTGTAGACCGCCACCACTCGTGAGACGGTGGATTGGGAGACCATGTGGATGTCGGCCAACAACTCCTGGGTGGGATTGTGCCTGAGCATCAACAAAATGGACCTGGATACAGCGGAACAACCCCAAGGTGCGAGATCCTGCCGCCGGATAGGTTTCCGGAGCAGGCGATGTGGATCAGTTCGCACAGGTTGAGGATCTGGTCGCGGTCAAGGCATGTGGTAGTATTCACAGTGGCGGCTTATCTTTCATCTGAGAGTGTTTGTGGTAGGACACTTTGAATTGTCTCAGATCAGGCAAGCCGTTTTTACGCCCCGCTCGGAGCAAAACGATAGTTTGGGGAAATCAAAACGCCCCTATGAATAAGCCTCCAGGCTTCAATCCACAATCGGATACCGCACCCCGAACGAAGTCCACCAGGAATAGGAGACAAACCGAGACGGCAGCTCAAACCACAATCCAGATTTTCGCCACCCTCCACAAAACCTATAGCAGCCCGACTTGAAGAGGACGTGAACATGCCGAGAGCATCGGAACCTTCGTGAGCAACCTTGAATACCGCAAGCTGTGGGTCGGGAACGCGGCATCCAACCTCAGCGATGGACTGGTATTCATCGCCATGCCCCTGATTGCCACTGCGCTGAGCAAAGACCCGTTGGCCGTCTCCGGCCTGACTGTTGCCTACACGGTTCCCCGGATCGGTGCGGTGCTCGGTATCGGCGTCATGATCGACCGCTTTGATCGCCGTCATCTGCTGTACGTGGCGAATCTCTTGCGATTCCTCGCCTACGGCGCCCTCGCCATCCTGTTGGTAAAAGGTGCCGTGAATCTACCCCTTCTCTACATCATCTACGCCGCAGTGGCGCTGGTCGAGACCACATCCGACACGGCAGTGTTCTCTGTACTCCCATCAATCATTCCGGCCAAGGAACTCGATCGGGCGAACTCGCAGATCACCGGCGCTCAGCTCGTCATTGATGAATTCGTTGGGCCCCCGTTGGGAGGTTTCCTGTTCGCGGTGACCGCCGCACTGCCCATTGGGGCTAGTTCCTTTGCCTGCGGCGTCGCCTCCCTGGCCTTCTTCCTCCTACGGGGACCGTACCGAAGCAGTGAGGCTGGTGCGGAACGTACATCCATCTGGAACGATCTGAGTACGGGCCTGGCGTGGCTCCGCAGGAACGAGATCGTCGCTGGCCTGGTCGCGATCAATGGGTTAGCGAGCGTCGCCTACAACCTGCCTTTCTCGTTCCTCGTTGTTTTCGCTCAACGCGTCCTTGGGCTGGACAGTGGAGGCTACGGACTCATGATGTCTTTCTCGGCGTTGGGTGGGCTCCTGGGGAGCTTCGTTTCGCCGCGGCTCCGTCAGCGATTCGGGTACGGCACCAGCATAGTCCTGGCTCTGTTTCTGGGGGCTGTCTCGATCACCATCTGCGGAGCCACTTCGAACACCTTCGTCGCAGCAGTAGCGATGGCCGCGTACATCTGCCATGCGGTGGTCTGGAGTGTGCTCGCCGGCTCGGTTCGACAGAAGATCATTCCGCAGGACCTGTTGGGACGAATCGGATCTGCGGGACGGCTGCTGAGCTATCTTGGCCTTGCGACCGGGGCGGCTGCGGGTGGGTGGATGGCTGCGACACTGGATCTGCGGGTCCCGTTCTACGTGTCTGGGCTGTGTTTCCTGGGCTGCGTGGCGATTTCGGTTCGTCTCCACGGCGCGATCCGCGCCTGGGAGAGCGCTCAAGACGAGACGGCCGTCACGGAATGAGGCTTATTCACAGGCAGCACGTCGATCGGTAAAACCCATGGTCAGAGCACAGTTGAGGGTGGCCGTGAATGAACTTCCTTGAACGTGGGGTTCTTCCCCTACAGCACGGCTCCCGGGCGGTAGGCGGCCGCCTCCGGGTGGGTCGCCGTGATTTCCGCGACCTCCTCCGCGATCCGCGCCACCTGCGCCCCGGCGGTGCCAGCCAGGTCGAGGGGATCGGTGACCAGCGCTCCCAGTTCGTCGCGGTTCAGCCTGAGGCGGGGATCGGCGGCGAGGCGGTCGAGGAGATCGTTGGTCCTCATGCCGTGGCGCATCTCCAGCGCGACGGCGACCGCGTGTTCCTTGATGACCTCGTGGGCCTCTTCGCGACCCACTCCCCTGCGCACCGCCGCCATCAGCACCTTCGTGGTGGTCAGGAAGGGCAGGTAGCGATCCAGCTCGGCGGCGATCACCTCGGGGAAAGCCCCAAAGTCGGCGAGCACGGTGAGGAAAGTCTCAAACAATCCGTCGAGCGCGAAGAACGCGTCGGGCAGCGCCACCCGCCGCACCACCGAGCAGGAGACGTCGCCCTCGTTCCACTGGTCCCCGGCCAGCTCACCGATCATGGAGACGTGGCCGCGCAGGATCACCGACAGCCCGTTGACGCGCTCGCAGGAGCGGGTGTTCATCTTGTGGGGCATGGCGGAGCTGCCGACCTGCCCCTCCTTGAACCCCTCCGTGACCAGTTCGAGACCCGCCATCAGGCGGATGGTGGTGGCCACGTTCGACGGGGCCGCGGAGGTTTGTGCCAGGGCGGTGACGACGTCGTAGTCGAGGCTGCGCGGATACACCTGTCCCGTGGAGGTGAGAACGGCCTCGAAACCCAGCTCGGATGTGACCCGGCGTTCCAGCTCGGCCAGCCTGTCGGCGTCGCCGCCGAGAAGGTCGAGCATGTCCTGGGCGGTTCCGACCGGCCCCTTGATCCCGCGCGCCGGGTAGCGGGCGATGAGCTCCTCCAGTCTCCGGTACGCCACCAGCAGCTCGTCGGCGGCGGTGGCGAACCGTTTGCCCAGGGTGGTGATCTGGGCCGCGACGTTGTGGGAACGACCGGTCAGCGGCTGCTCGGCCCATGCGACGGCCAGCCGGGCCAGTTGCGCCAGGGCGGCGACGACGCGGTCGCGGATCACGCGCAGCGAGGACAGGACCTGGTACTGCTCGATGTTCTCGGTGAGGTCGCGCGAGGTCATGCCCTTGTGGACGTGTTCGTGGCCGGCGAGGGCGTTGAACTCCTCGATCCGGGCCTTGACGTCGTGGCGGGTGACGCGTTCGCGGGCCGCGATGGATTCGAGATCCACCTTGTCGACGACCGCCTCGTAGGCTGCGATCACCTCGTCGGGGTCGGCGCCCCCGAAGTCGACGCCCAGGTCGCGTTGGGCGCGCAACACCGCCAGCCAGAGCCGCCGCTCGGCGACCACTTTTGCCTCGGGCGCCCAGATGGCGCGCATCTGCGCGGAGGCGTAACGGGTGGCCAGCACATTGGGAACGCTCATGCAGGCAACTCTATTGTCTCCACCACTTTTTCTCCCGATTCCCGGAGGTTCCATGGGGGTGAAGGGCCCCTTGAATCCGGTTGAGTCGGCAGCCGAATGACAAACCTGGCTCAAGTCCCCAGATACGCGCAGGATGGTTTCGACACGACCCACTCGCTGACGCTCGTGAGGATCGGCTCAACCAGCTTC